>Ga0310813_10000019_pt1 | contig 135910 bp, 119 predicted proteins | sample YN3metagenome_FD_203086 | JGI IMG/M metagenome (GOLD analysis project Ga0310813, IMG submission 203086) | Soil microbial communities from experimental microcosm in Duke University, North Carolina, United States - YN3 | ecosystem: Engineered > Artificial ecosystem > Soil microcosm >... | reverse complement strand
TGCTACCGCGCTGCCCCTCGACTTGCATGTATTAGGCCTGCCGCTAGCGTTCATCCTGAGCCAGGATCAAACTCTCCATTGTAAAATCTAACCAATCACCTACTAAATTCGTGTGATCGGAACTAAACTAATACCTACTTAAGTCGTGTATCGCTTAGCTAATGTGTCTGTCGGATCCTGAACCTCTAATTCTATTCAAAGTCCTAGTCAATTCCTTAAAATTAACTAAGTTTAATTCGTCATTCCTTCTTAAAACATCTTGTCAAAGAACTTTTTAATCTCTCCTTTCGGGTCAATTAATTGTAGCTTAATCAGCCATTTTTTTAATTAAAAAAGAGAACTTCTTTCTCCTTTTTGTCCCCGTTGTTGTCGTAAGGGAGTGCAAAGGTATAGGAACGAATTTCAAATGCAAAACATTTCTAAAAAATATTTTTGAGAGTTATTAACATGTATTGAAGATCAATCATATAAGCTTAAAAAAAAATAAAAATCTTTTCTTTCTCTTATTCCAAAAGCATTTTTAAATACCCCATACATTATCTATGTTTCAACTAGTCCGAGAAAACAGTCAAATAGTTCGTAGTACTAAAACATTAGTGTTGGAGGTTAATATATTTGTCAAAAAGCAATTCCTTTTTCTAATACAAGCTGGTCGAATTTCTCTTTCTCTTTTAAAAAATATATTTCTATAGGAATATAAAAAAAAGGTTTCCCTCTCAATTCATTTTTCATGACTGAATCCTGAAATTTCACCATATCTTTTTCTGTTGTCATCAAAATATGATCATCATTTCGATTTAATTGCTCAAATCTTTTAATAATCCTTCGAACATCTTCCTTTTTATAAGAATAATGATCAGGAAAACTGATCTGTTCCTCCAATCCAAATGTCATCTGTATATAGTCCACCAATGGCGCAGCGTAGGCCAGTCCTGTAAATAAAACTACTTTTTTCCCCTGCCACTTTAGCTCAGAATCAAAAACAGCCTGTGGCGCACTATATTTAATCCCTGTGAAAAACACGGGCGTGTCATTTTTAATATAAGGAAGTATCTTCTCCCGGATTTCATTTTCTTCCTTTTCAGAAAGCGAATCCGGACACTTCGATACTATTACGGCATCTGCTCTTTTTGCCCCGTTTCTTGACTCACGCAAACGACCTGCAGGAAGTACGAAGTCATTATAGAAAGGACGATTATAATCTGACAGCAATATATTCATCAAAGGGCGAACAGCTCGGTGTTGATAAGCATCGTCTAATAATACTACCTGGGTTTCCGGTTTTTCTAACAAAATAGATGGAATAGCTAAGGCTCTCTCCTCTCCTACTGCTACCGTAATTTCATTTCCATATTTCAGTTGATATTGATAAGGTTCATCGCCAATAGTAAGTGCGGAACTTCTTTCGTCTGCAATGATAAAGCCCTTGGTTTTTCTTCCATAACCGCGGCTCAATGTTGCTACCTTATACTGTTGCTTTAGTAATCGAATCAAATATTCAATATGAGGAGTTTTGCCCGTCCCTCCGACCGTGAGATTGCCTACTGCGATGATATTGGCGTCGAATTGGATCGAACCTCTTCTGCCTGTATCATACAAATAATTTCTTACACGCATAATGAAAACATATAAGATTGAAAAAGGAAGTAGCAAAAATTTTAACATACAGAATAAATTTAAAGCAATATAACCAGACGGAAAATAATAACTACAAATAGAATTCTTTCTTCCGGCTGAAATTTCAGAACTGTTTTATTATCTTAACTTTGTTACCTAAAGATTTTAATTAAAATGCTTGTAAAAGAAATCGTTCAATACCTTGAAACCATCGCTCCGCCGGCTTATCAGGAAGGGTATGACAACAGCGGCCTGATCACCGGGCATATGCAGCAGGAAGTGAAAGGCATTCTGATCAGTCTAGACTGCCTGGAAACAGTAGTGGAAGAAGCAATTCGTGAGAACTGCAATCTTATTGTTTCGCATCATCCTATTATATTCAGAGGATTGAAGAGAATTAATGGAAACAACTATATAGAAAGAACAATCCTCAAGGCTATTAAACATGATATTGCTCTTTATGCGATCCATACAAATCTGGACAATGTAGCTGGCGGTGTCAATTTTAAGATCGCTCAAAAAATAGGGTTGGAAAATGTGAGAATATTGGCGCCGAAAAAACAAATTTTAAAAAAACTGGTCACGTTTGTTCCTTTGGCAGACAAAGATAAACTTCTACAAGCCTTATATAAAGCGGGAGTCGGCAATATCGGCAACTATTCCGAATGCAGCTACCAAACTGATGGAACAGGCACTTTCAAACCCAATGAAAAAGCCAATCCAGCCATCGGAACTTCCGGAAAACAAGAAACTGTGGAAGAGAAAAAAATAGAAGTGATCTTTCCTTCCTACCTGGAAGGCTCTGTAGTAAATGCACTTTACAACAATCATCCTTACGAAGAACCTGCTTATGATCTACTCCTGCTAGAAAATAAATTTGCCGAAGTAGGTTCAGGAGCTGTAGGAACACTGCCCGAATCGATGACAGAGGAGGAGTTTATGAAACATCTTAAAAGCAGCATGAATCTGGTTTGCATACGCCATACAGCCTTTACAGGAAGAAAAATAAAAAAAGTAGCGTTATGTGGCGGGTCGGGAAGTTTTTTGCTTAAAAATGCGCTCGGAACAGGTGCAGATATCTATGTATCAGCAGATTTCAAATACCACGAATTTTTCGATGCTGAAAATAAGATCGTTATTGCCGATATAGGGCACTATGAAAGTGAAGTTTACACAAAAGATTTGATTTATGATTTTTTAATTGAAAAATTTAGTAATATTGCAGTCCGTTTATCTAAAATTGATACAAACCCAATAAGTTATATATAACTATTTAATGGAAACTACAGTAGCACAAAAACTCGAAGCACTCGCAAAATTACAATCTATCGATTCAAAATTAGATGAGATCATTCAGGTAAGAGGTGATCTTCCTGAAGAAGTAAGAGATCTGGAAGATGAACTAGCAGGGTATGATGCAAGAGTGAAAAGATTTGAAGCAGAAATTGTGAAGCTGGAAGAAGATATTAACACTTACAAGCAGACTGCTAAAGAAGCTGAAAAGCTGATCAAAAAATATGCTGAGCAACAAAAGAACGTACGCAACAACCGTGAGTACGAGGCGATCAGCAAAGAAATAGAGCTTCAACAACTTGAGATCCAGGTTTGCCAGAAAAAAGCAAAAGAAGCTGCTTTCAAGATTGAAAGCAAAAACGAAGAAATCACTAGTACTAAGAAAGTTCTTTCCGAAAGAAAGAAAGATCTTAAAACTAAAAAAGAAGAGCTGGAAGTAATCACCGACGAGAGCAAAGAAGAAGAAACAAAACTGATCAAAGAGAGAGAGAAACAAGCTAAAATGATCGAAGAGCGTTTGCTGGTTTCTTACAACAAGATCAGAGCTAACGCGATCAATGGTCTGGCTGTGGTACCAGTAAAAAGAGACGCTTGCGGCGGATGCTTCAATACAGTGCCTCCTCAAAGACAAGTAGACATTCGTGAGAAAAAGAAAATTATTGTTTGCGAACATTGCGGAAGGATCTTCTCTCACGTAGAAATGAATGTTTCCGAGCTAATCAAAAAATAATTGATTTTTAAGATCAACATTTCCAAGACAACAAAAAGGGTGGCGTTTATATTCCACCCTTTTTTTATACTGCTTTTTTTACAACCTATTTTTTCTTTTGCCGAATTCACCTTCACTCCCAAAAACGAAACAGCCTATACCGCTTTTTTATCACTACATATAGACAAAGGACAAAAGCTGGTCAACGAAAGCACGAAAGAAAATCCTTCCAATGGTATCAATATTCTTCTGGCCAATTATTCTGATGCCATCAGGATCTTTCTTTCCGAAGATGCCAAACTTTATAATACACTTTCGCCTAATGAAAGCATCCGCCTGGATAAAATTCAAAAGCTAGAAAAAAACTCGCCTTACTATCGTTTTACTCAAGCCGAGATCAAGTTGCAATGGGCTTTTGTAAAATTAAAAATGGGAGATGAATTCAATGCAATGCTGAATATACGAAGCGCCTATCGCTTACTGGAACAAAACATTAAAGAGTTTCCTGATTTTGTTCCCAATAAAAAAACAATGGGACTTCTGAATGTGCTGATCGGTTCGATCCCTTCCAATTACAATTGGGTATTGTCGCTGGTAGGTATGGAAGGAAGCATAGATAAAGGAATAGAGCAACTCAACGAAGTTTGCAACGCCAACACTCCATTTCGCCAGGAAGCTTTCATAATTAAAGTAGTAGTAGAAAATTATATTACTCATGCACATAAAGGAAAACTCGATGACGCCGCTAAGCTTTATCAGAATTATTCCGACAACCTTTTGATCTGCTATCTTTATGCAGCCATTCTTACTAAGAATTCGCATGCAGACGAAGCATTGAAAGTTATCAGCAATCGTCCGGTGGGCAACGATCTTATTTATTTTCCTCACGTAGATCTTTTGCTAGGAGAATTACATTTATACAAAGGCGAATACCTCGAGGCGCGCGAATATTACAATCATTTTATTACTCATTTCAGAGGACAAAACTCTGTGAAGGATGCCTACTTCAAGATCTTTCTCACATATTGGCTCAACGATGAAGATGAACAAGCCTTTCCTTACTTCGACAAGATTCTTCAGAATGGCCGCGAGCTCTACGACTCAGACAAACACGCACAACGCATTGCTAAAAACCGTGAAATCCCCAACAAAATACTGACTAAGATTAGACTTTACACAGACGGAGGTTACTACACTTCAGCGTTTGAACTTATGAAGACGCTTTCGATGAACCAGTTTTATACCAAAAGAGAAAAACTGGAATACTTATACCGCACCGCCCGGCTTTACCACAAAGCCGGACAACTCAATGATGCAATCGTATATTACAAAAAAACGATTGAGCTATCGGCTGAGGAAAATTATTATTTTGCGCCCAACTCTGCACTACAGTTGGGATATATCTATCAAAGTCGTAACGAAAAAGAAGAAGCGATCCGGCAATTCAACAATGCACTGAATTACAAAAATTACGAATATAAAAATAGTATTGACAACAAGGCAAAAGCTGCCCTGAATGAATTGAAAAATTAACGTGAGAAAAACGTTTTCTTTTTTACCTGAACCTGGTTTTGTTGACAAAGCACTTTCATTTGCCGACCAATATTTGCATGCGGTATATCTGAACCCAAACGACTATCGATATCCTCACAAGGCCTTTCTTCATGTGCTGGCTTTCGGCACCTACAAAGAGCTACAGGCACAACCAGAAAATAATTTTGACGCACTAAAAAAATTTCTTGATCAGAACCGCGATTGGACGTTTGGTTATTTTTCTTACGATCTTAAAAATGAAATCGAATTACTGCAAAGCAATCACGAAGATCTGATAGGTTTTGCACCTATTTCTTTTTTTGTTCCTGAGCATCTTATTTTTTTTGAAAAAGAAAAAATCATTATTCAATCTTACGACGATCCGGAAAAAATTTACCAGGCAATCAATCGGCAAAACATCGACCTATCGCCTATTTCTGCAATCACAGGTTTGCAGCAGAAGATCTCGCGTGAAGCGTATATTGAAAAGATCAATCTTATTCGTAAACACATCAAAGAAGGTGATCTTTATGAGATAAATTTTTGCATGGAATATTTCGGCCGTGGCGTGAAACTTTCGCCTTTGGCAGTGTATCAGAAATTGAATAAGATCTCGCCCATGCCTTTTTCCTCTTATGTTAAAATAAGAGAACATTATTTGATCGGGGCTTCTCCTGAACGTTTTCTAAAAAAAGAAAAACAAAAAATTATTTCTCAGCCTATCAAAGGCACTGCCAAAAGAGAACTCAATCCTGAAAAAGACGAATTGGTTAAAACAGCGCTGGAAAACAATCCGAAAGAACGCGCAGAAAATGTGATGATCGTAGACCTGGTTCGAAACGATCTTTCCCGCAGTGCAGTAGCTGGCTCTGTGCAGGCGGAAGAGTTGTGCAAAGTATATACCTTTCCTAAAGTACATCAAATGATCTCTACGATCGTAGCGGAGCTCCCTGTTTCCGTACACCCGATAGATATGATCCGCGACGCTTTTCCGATGGGAAGTATGACAGGCGCTCCGAAGGTACGTGCGATGGAATTGATTGAACAGTATGAAGAAAGCAAGCGCGGACTTTTCTCTGGTGCAGTCGGTTATTTCAGTCCTGAAATGGATTTTGATTTCAATGTAGTGATCCGTAGCCTGCTTTACAATCAGGCAGCATGCACGCTATCCTTCCAGGTGGGTAGTGCAATCACGTATTCTTCTTCCGCAGAGATGGAATATGAGGAGTGTGCCGTGAAAACAGCGGCTATTCGTGAGGTGCTTAATGGTTGAAGAATTTAGATACGGGATGCATCCAGCGTCCGTACCCTCCCCATGTGAAAACTGTAACAGATTCATAAACCTATGTAAATACAGAGCCATATGTTTTGCTGATCTTTGAATCAATTACAAATATATCGGTTGAAGTTTCGCCATAATTTTACAGCCGAGAGCGATGAGGTATTTTTTGAAATGCCTCATCGCTGTTTTTAGAGGCAAAATCAATTCACTCAAACTATTTTTTTTATGAAAAAGGAAGAACATCCAGAAGTAGATAGGTTGGTAGAACTATTGAAAGAAGTACATACCTGTATGCTTATCACACACGAACGTTTTAACGGAGAGCTGGCGGGACGACCAATGGGAATTACTAAGGTAGAGCCGGACGGCACCATGTGGTTCTTTGCCAAAGTAATGTCGCAAAAGGTGGAAGAGCTTGAACACGACGAACAAGTTTCTGTAGTGATCATTGATGAGAAAAAGAATATTTATTTAATGATCCACGGCAAGGGAGATATTTCTTACGACAAAGAAAAGATGAAAGAGCTCTGGAATCCTACCATGAAAGCCTGGTTTCCGGAAGGGTTGGATGATCCTGACATGGTATTGATCAAAATAATTCCTACAGAAGCCAAGTATTGGGAAAGCAGTTCCAGCAAAATGGTTGTGCTCTTCAATATGGTAAAGGCGGCCGTGACGGGAAAAGAATACGATGAAGGATCGATGGGGAAAATAAACCTGTAGATCTTCACAAAAGAAGTCCTGAATTTCTTCAGGACTTTTTTATTTATTTTATATAGTGAATACTCATTTTTTTCAGCAAATGTACATCAGTCTCGTAATGGCTATCTTCGTCTAAGGTGAGATCCATATGATCGAAATCTTTTACCAGATAGCTTTCATATTCTTTGTTTAAAATCGTTGAGTTTCTCATTTCAATATTCAATTCTTTCACAAAAGAAAAATTCGCATTTATTTCCGTGTTAAATAATTTCATATTTATTTTATGCGGTACTGATATCATTACAGATCGATCAATATGAATATCGTCACTCATCGTATGGGTAACCCATGATGCATCTTTTAAATAAAAATCAAGGTCACCGCTAAAATATTCGTCTGTTTTTATTTTAAGAGATATGTTAGTTCCATTTGCCTCGATCTTTTTAAAAATTGATTTAGCATGAACAGAAATCACCCTTTCAGTATTGTATTCTCCTTCTTCGTTTGAAATCAATTTATTTTCCGCGTTATCTTTATTAAAATCATACTGTATGGCAAGTACTCCGTTTTCAATTTTATAAGAAATATATTTGGCAGCTGTTGTATCCAGCCGAATATAATTGACGGTGTCTTCTACAAAATCAAGCTGAAGAATTTTATATTTTCCATTTAGTACAATCTCTGATAAGGTCCCTTCATAATTTTCTTTTTTATATCCAGCTGCTTCTTTTGCATCCATATCAATATAATTGCCATTCTTAATCTTAATATACATAGCTAAATACATGGCCAAAGGAATAAGCATAAGCAGAAATATACTCACGGTAAAGAGAATAGTAGATCTTTTCATATTTCTTTCTCCTTTAGCTTAAGATAAGAACAATACATCAATACAACTGGCACAAAAATCAGCAAGCTATATAGTAGTATAAGTAGAGAAGTAGTACTAAACGTTGCTTCGTATTTCAATCCATCATCATTATACAAACTAGCGGAAAACGGAAAATTATAATTCCATCCATCTGGTAACCTCAGAATATTATCGAGTACTAACGCATAAAACGCGAAAATAGCACCGATCACAAAAGCGAGGATAAGCGTTTTGAAAAAAGAGAAACGATTGAACCAGGCTGCTCCGTACATAAAGAACCCTACAACTGAAAAATAGCCACTGCATATTCCCCAATATATTTCATGCTCGCCGGCGGTGAAAAGATATGCATACAAAATTCTTGATACATAATAGTACTCTCCTGCCAGAGGCGCCTCTCTTATATTGTGCCATTCCTGTGCCCTAACTAAAAAAGTAAACGGTATATTTAAAATACTGAAGATAATGTTGTAGATAATAAAAAACAGAAATATTCTTACCAAAAATTCAGCCAGCCATTTTTCTAAATAAGAAGCGGGTTTATTCATATAGAAAATACTTTCCGCTGTGTTTGAAAAATTCACAAAACTAATGCTAGCAAAAATACCTCCGAAGAGAAACAAACCGATTAAGTACAGGACCATTTGTATAGTTTCCCATTCCGTAAATTTGGAATACATATATACATAATCATGACTAGTAGTATCGGGATTGTAATACCTGCCATGGAAGTTTTCCATAGAATAAATAAGCAGAAAAACGATCAATCCCAGAAAGAACATTCCGACTGTATACAAAAGATACTTCTGCCTATTTTCCACTACATGATTGGAAAGCAGCAACGAAAGCCTCGAAAATTTTAGCGTCTTACTCATGCTTTAAAAAGTTTATTCATTTCTTCCGGTTTGACCATTACTGCTTTATAGAGCATTTCCATATCTACTTTAGAGACACTTCCGGAACGGTTCAAAATCATTTCGGAAACACCGTGCAATGTTTCTTCTGAGAAAATAATTTCTGCCGACGGAGAAGCAAGAGCATTTTGAAGAAAAGAAATTTTTTGTCCTATGGTATTAATCGATTCGTTGAATAATATTTTCCCCTTGTCTATCACACAAATCCTGTTTACGAGGTCTTCAATATCTTTCACTTGATGCGTGCTGATCACAATACATTTGTCCGAGCCTGCTATACAGCTCATTACTTTTTTGAATTGTGTTTTACTCACAATGTCCAAGCCGTTTGTAGGTTCGTCCATCAACAAAAGTTCTGTATTTGTAGAGAGACTAAAAGCGATCAGGAGTTTCTTTTTTTGTCCCATGCTCATCCGATCCATGCGTTGATCATGCGGCACTTCCATTTCGGTAAGAAGTTTTGTAAAATCTTCGTGGCTGAACCGAGGGTAGAACGGTGATAGTGTGCGGGTAAATTCTTTTACCAATACAGCAGGTACAAAAAATTCTTCGGGCAGGAGAAATAATTTGCTAAGCATCTCTGGACTGCGCTCCATTGTGGAGTAGCCGAATACGGTGATCTTACCTTGTTTGGGTTTGAGTAATCCGCAGATGTTGCGGAAGAGAGTGCTTTTACCAGTGCCGTTTTTGCCAAGCAGTCCGTAAATATTTCCGGGTTCGAAATTCACTGATAGGTCTTCGAACACTAATTTCTTTTTATAAGAATAGCTGAGATTTTCAATCTGAATCATGGACACATTGCTTGGACAGATTTTTAGAGTTGAGAGAAAGTTAAAATTAGAAAAGCAGATCGTTCAGATCTGCTTTGTCTACGATTCCAAAAGCGCTTTCAATGGGCCCATATAATATTCATCCCAACCTTTGACAATAGAAGCGAAGCCCCTGTTGGGGATCAGTTCATGGATAAGGTCGATCGTGGTGACGCCATTTTTTTCAGAGAGGTTGAAAGTAACACGGGAATAATCTTCCCAAATATCTTCTTTCCAATCTTGAATTATTTGATTCTGAGTAATATAAAGGTTCACTCCGTGGATAGAACCGCCCCATAGGGAAAACGATCCATTCGGTTTGATATCCATATCTGCTTCCGCTCCCGACCATTCCCTGATTATCTCTGGCTCTACCAACGCTTCATACACTTCATCCATTGGTGCATTTATGGTGTATGTCTTCTTAAACGTTTTCATTAATTAATATAATATAAGCATGAATTTAATAACACCACGCATATTTGCAAAAAAAAGTTCAAATTGTTTTTCCATCAAATATAGCGTAATTTGCAAATCTTAAATCATTACAAACTTGTTTAATATAAATAATATACTCCGCGAGAACATCAAAAAAACGAAACCCTACTCTTCTGCGCGCGACGAATACAATGGACATGAAGGAATTTTCCTTGATGCCAATGAAAACCCGATCGGGTCGGTAACCAAAGAAAATTTCAACCGCTACCCAGATCCATTGCAAAAAGAAGTGAAGGAACGTCTTTCGGAATTAAAAAGAGTAAAACCTTCCCAAATTTTTTTAGGGAACGGAAGCGATGAAGCCATTGATCTTTTATTCCGTGCGGTATGTGTACCAGGTGCAGACAACGTGATCACCATGCCTCCTACTTATGGCATGTATGAAGTAAGCGCTAATATCAACGACATCCGGATAAAAGAAGTACCCCTCAGTACTGACTTCGAGATTCAGGCCGACAAAGTGCTTGCCGCTGTAGACGCACACACCAAGATGATCTTTGTATGCTCACCTAACAATCCTACCGGCAACAGCATGAACCCGGAGAGTGTAGAAAAAATATTGCGTTCCTTTAATGGCCTCGTGGCAATTGACGAAGCCTATATCGATTTTGCTCAATATAAATCTTTTATCGGCAAACTGGATCAATATCCAAACCTGGTTGTGTTGCAAACATTTTCAAAAGCCTGGGGGCTGGCAGCTTTGCGCCTTGGTATTGCTTATGCTTCTGAGGAGATCATTGCCGTGATCAACAAGATAAAACCTCCTTACAATATCAATCAACTGACCCAGGAGCTCGCGCTTGAAGCGCTTGGCAATGTATTGAAAAAAGAAGGCATGGTAGCGGAAATTCTTTTCCAACGTACCAAACTTGTAAATCAACTTTCTGAAATAAAAACTATTACAAAAATATACCCATCCGACGCAAATTTCGTTTTGATAAAAACAGCAGACGGCAAGAAATTGTACGACTTTCTGGTATCCAAAAAGATCATCACCCGCGACCGCTCAAAGGTTATCCTTTGCGAGGGTTGCGTGCGGATCACCGTAGGAACCAAGGAAGAAAATGATCTGTTGATAAAAGCAATCCAGGAATACAAAAATTAATTTTTATGAGAAAAATTCTTTCGATCTTCTCTTTTCTTCCGATTATACTTATCAGTTTGTCGGCTATTGCACAGACTTCAAAGATCGGGTTTGAAAAAATGGTCTACGATTTCGGTGTGATCAAAGAAGAAAGTGGTAAAGTGAGTTATGAATTTAAATTCACCAACAAAACCAATGTTCCCATCACGATCAACAACGTGCAAGCTTCCTGCGGCTGCACTACGCCCAGCTGGACGCATGCAGCGGTGGAGCCAGGACAGTCGGGCTATGTGAAAGCACAATACGATCCGACCAATCGTCCGAATGCATTTACTAAAAACCTGAGTGTATCTTATTCCATGGGCAATGAAGCCGGTGTGGAAATGCTTACCATCAAAGGCAATGTAATACCAAGACCGAAAACTGTTTCTGATCTTTTTCCTACTAAAAACGGTAACTTACGTTTGAGCAGCGATTACCTGAATTTTTATACCATCACTACCAAGGAACCCGTCACTAAAGAGTTCCGCATATATAACGATGGTAAAAAGAAGATCAATATTGTAAATCCTACTAAGCTACCCTCCTATATTTCACTTAAAGTATCCCCCCTCAGCCTTAACCCAAAAGATACTGGCGTGATCAAAGTGACCTACGATGCCAAAGCAAAAAATGATTTGGGGTATGTGTATGATCTGATCGAGCTTACGACTGATGATTCTGTCAACGCAGTTAAAAAACTTTACGTGATTGCCAATATCAATCAATACTTCCCTCCTATGAGCCGCGAAGATTCCTTGAAAGCGCCGAAGCTAAGCTTTGATCGCAGCACGCACAACTTTGGTACGATCAAGCAAGGGGACTTGGTAAGCACCAATTTTGTGATGACCAATAATGGCAAATCAGACCTGATCATTTACAAAACGAAAGCAAGCTGTGGCTGTACAGCTTCGGAACCGGAAAAAACAGTACTGAAACCTGGAGAAAAGACAAACTTAAAAGTCACTTTTAATTCGACTGGAAAATCGGGTCAGGATAGCAAGTCGGTAACTGTTTATAGCAATGATCCAAGCTATTCGGAGGCTCTTGTAGTAATCAAAAGTGATATACAAGTACCTCAGCCAAAGGACACTACTAATAAACAATAATTTTAGAAATCCAGTAAGATACAGGATACCAGATAAGATCGGTCATTTTTATATTATGTTCATTATCTGGCATCTGAAATAAGGTATTTCACTTCAAATGGTTCTTATCATCTATGCACATCAGAGGTGGATAACTTCTGAACGCTTGTGGTTTATATAATAGTCTAAATGTTTACTTTTGGGTTAAATTCGCACTTAGTATACAATCTATTAAGTCTGTTTTTCAATCTACTAAATAAGATTTTACAATGAAATTTGTTGTTTCCTCCTCTACTTTATTAAAACAATTAACTTCTATCAACGGAGTGATCACGACCAACCCGGTGGTCCCGATCTTGGAAAACTTTCTTTTTGAGGTAGCCGACAGTAAACTTACTGCCTATGCTTCCGATCTTCAAACTTCCATGATCACTGAGCTTCCTGTAGAAGCCAAGCAAAAAGGCAGCATTTGCGTTCCTGCGCGTATCCTTCTGGACACCCTGAAAAACCTGCCGGAGCAGCCTGTTACCTTTACTATTGATCAGGAAACCTACAGCATTGAGATCAGTTCTGACAATGGACGTTATAAGCTTTCCGGAGAGAACGCAACGGATTTTCCAAAAGTACCTGCGGTAAAAAACAGTTCTTCGGTAGATATTTCTTCCGATGTATTGGGCCGCGCTATCTCCAGCACTATCTTCGCTGCGAGTACAGATGAACTTAAGCCTGCGATGACAGGTGTATATCTTTCCCTTACAGAAAAAAGCGGAACCTTTGTAGCAACTGACGGCCATCGCCTGATCCGTTTCAAAAGAGCAGATATCAATTCCGATGGTGCTAATACATTGATCCTTCCAAGAAAAGCATTGATGCTCCTGAAAGCGTCTTTGCCTTCTGAAAATACAGTTGTAAACGTTGAGTTCAATTCATCCAATGCATTCTTCAGCTTTAACAACGTAAAAATGATCTGCCGTCTGATCGACGAAAGATTTCCTGATTATGAAAATGCGATTCCTGTATCGAATCCAAACAAACTTACAATCAACAGAACAGATTTCTTGAATTCTATCAAACGTATTTCTATCTACGCAAATAAAACCACTTACCAAGTGCGTTTGAAAATTGCAGGAAGTGCGCTTCAGGTTTCTGCAGAAGACCTCGACTTCTCTAACGAAGCAAACGAGCGTCTCTCTTGCGAATACGAAGGAGAAGACATGGAGATCGGCTTCAACGCGAAGTTCCTGATTGAAATGCTAAACAACCTTGACTGCGACGTGATCGATCTTAAAATGTCGGCACCAAACAGAGCAGGTTTGATCACTCCTTCTGATAAGAATGATAATGAAGACATCCTGATGCTGGTAATGCCAGTGATGTTGAGCAACTATGCTTAGTTTTGATTAATAATAATAAACACGGAAAGCGTCTGGTAGAAATATTGGACGCTTTTTGTTTGTATGAGATTGAAGAGTTGGTATTTGATAATGATTAAAATGATTTAGATGTACCCTGACAAATTTTATTACTATTTTAAGAAAAGAAATAACGTCATTGCGAACAATGGGAGCGATAGCGACCTTTGTGAAGCAATCCGTTAGCTACGAAGCCTATGACACTGTTGCTACGTAGCTAACGGATTGCTTCGTCATATCGCCTGTCGGCGACATTCCTCGCAATGACGGTATCCTCTTTGAAAGTTAATAAAATATGTAAGGGTACATCTAAAATGATTAAAAGTTGTCATTCCGGAGGAGCCCGCCAACTGGCGAATGCAGAGCTTAAATTTTCTGCTAGTCTATTTACTTCCGTTTAAAAATTAATATTCTGAATTTCTATTTCACAAGTTTCCTCCTGGATGACAACTCCCACTAATCTCAAAATTACAATCCTGTAAATCTTCTAATCCAATAAATAAAGGTTCAAAAAAAAGCCCCGATCTATCGGGGCTTTTCTATTCTATAAGTTTTAAAATCTGAATATCCTATTCTACTCTTCCAGGATCTTGATCTCTGTTCTCCTGTTGAGTTGTTTATTTTCAGGAGAATCGTTTGGTACCTGAGGTTGTGTTTCTCCGTAACCTTTCCATTTCAACATATCTTTATTGATACCTTTAGTGATCAGATAATCTACCACTGCCTTGGCACGCGCATCGGAAAGTTTCAAGTTGTGCTCGTCGCTTCCGTCGCTGTCTGTATGGCCGTCGATCTCCACTTTAATCTCAGGATTTTGCTCGAGAATCTTTTGCAAACGCTCCAGTTCATCTTCTGATTCTTTTCTAAGAGTAGCCTTGTCTACGTCGAAGAATACGTTGCGCAATACGATCGTAGTTCCTTTCTTAAGCTTGTTCAGACAGATCTCATCGTTGTATTCTACATAGTGATCAAGTTTTGGAATATCGATGTTTTTAGAATAGAACAAATATCCTTTTGCCTCCACGGTGATACCATAGTTTTTACCCGCAGGAAGAATTACGGTGTATTTTCCTGAGCTAGCATTTGAATTATAAATACCTACAGGCTGCTGTGTGGTAAGGTCCGTTACGATGATCGTAGCGGCTACAGGTTTTTTAGTATCACAGGAAATAATTTTTCCTTTCAATACTGCAAGGTCTGCATCTGCGTCTTCACGGATTAGCATGTAAATATCTTTTTCTCCGTATCCACCTTCTCTTTCTGAAGCGAAATAAGCTCTTTTGTTATCAGCAGACCATACAAAGAACACATCGTCATCGGCAGTGTTGATTGGGTACCCGATGTTTTCTACCTCTGAATTGATACTACCTGTAGCAAGGTCAATAGTAGTAGAGAAGATATCAAAACCGCCCATTGACTTATGTCCTTTGGAGGAGAAGTAAAGTGTTTTTCCATCAGGGTGAATGAAAGGACAATCTTCGTCATATTTAGTATTGATCTTCGGACCAAGATTGATAGCAGGACCAAATTCACCGTTGGTCTGTTTTCTCGACATATAAATATCTCTTCCGCCTAGTCCGCCTTTTCTGTTAGAGGTAAAGAATAGAATTGATTCGTCAGAAGTAGTACTGGCGCTTGGTTCCCAGTATGGAGTGTTGATGTTATTGTCCAATGGTTTTGGCTCGCTCCAAACTGTACCGGTAAGATTACTGATGTACAAGTCACCGCCATTGGCAGGAGTAGCGCGGTATACGAATAGCTCTTGTCCGTCAGGAGAAAGCCCTACACTGGCATCATGTGAAGCAGTGTTGATGGTTGGTCCCATGTTTACAGCAGTAGACCATATAGAATCGCTTTTAACTGAATGGTAAATATCTTCGTACCATTCGTTGTCTTCATTTGATTTTGCACCGCCTGTAGTGTTGTCACGTCTGGAAGTAAAAATAAGTGTAGATTCATCCGCTGAAATTACCGGAGCATAATCGTTAAATACAGAGTTTACACCAGGCCCAAGGTTTTTAATCGTGATTTTTGATTTAGGATTTTGCACCATTGTTTTCCCATTCATACAGTTGCTGATCAAAAGATCAACTTCTTCCAGTGTTTCCTTGTCTTTAGGACTTACTAGCGTCCGGTATTGCTTCAGTACAGCGATTGCTTTGTCGAACTGGTGATCTTTATGATAAGCAGAGCCAAGCATCCAACCAAATTCAGGATCTTCGATATCGCCTTTCTTAGCGGCTTCCAAATAAGGAAGTGCTTTTGTTTCGTGTCTTAATTCGAACAAGCATTTTCCAGCTTTGTAGCTGATCGCAGGATCCTTAGGTACCAGTTTTTCTGCTTGCAAATAATTTGGCAATGCATTCTGGTAATCTTCGATATCCATGTACTCATCTCCTTTTTGAAGTAATTTTTTTACTTCCTTTGGATAACTCTGTCCATAAGACAAATATCCAGTAGACAACACCGCGTAGATTGCGAGTAGTATGATTCTTTTTAACATATTCTTATTCAGGAATTTTAGTTGCTCATCAAAATAATGCAAATTATTGGTAAAATACAACAGATTGCTATGTAATAACGTAAAAATAACTGATTTTTAATGAATTTATTTTAAGTCCGGGAATATTAATCCCAATTAGGATGTATTTGTACCACTAAGTCACTTTTAGAATAGACAATTTTTTGCAAAAAAACACGTATTGTGAACAACACATTTCCTAAGCGGTTGATACTAAGAAAGCTCTAATAACTTGTTTATAAACCTGTTGAAAAAAACGAAAAGATTCACTCTTATATCAATAGCAATGGATGTAATTTTATAATCCATTAAAATGAACATCCGGGAGTAAATTAACTGATAATTAAATCCCAAAAACAACATCCAAGTACCAAAAGTCTATTTGATTTGGAACTTGTCTTTTGCTTTTTGGAATTTAATACTGTGAACTTATACGGAAAATCATTATTCATTAATTATAAAAAGGACCTAAATGCAATTAAGTAAACTAGAAATTAAAGGTTTCAAAAGTTTCGGCGACAAAGTTGTAATAAATTTTGACGAAGGAATTACAGGGATTGTAGGCCCGAACGGATGTGGGAAATCGAATGTGGTAGATGCGATCCGTTGGGTGCTGGGAGAGCAAAAAACCCGCTCGCTGCGTTCAGACAAAATGGAAAACGTGATCTTCAACGGTACCAAAAACCGGAAGCCTATGCAAATGGCTGAAGTATCACTGACCTTTAACAATACAAAAAATCTTCTGCCTACAGAATATTCTCACGTTACGATCACACGTCGCTACTACCGCTCAGGTGAAAGTGAATATCTTCTCAACGGCGTCACTTGCCGCCTCAAAGATATCACCGATCTTTTCCTCGACACAGGTATTGGCTCTGATAGCTATGCGATCATCGAATTGAAAATGGTGGACGATATTCTTAACGATAAAGATAATTCACGTAGAAATCTGTTTGAAGAAGCCGCCGGTATCTCCAAATTCAAAGTGCGCAAAAAGCAAAGTTTGAAAAAACTGGAAGAAACCGACAAAGACCTTGAACGTGTGGACGACCTTCTTTTTGAGATCAATAAAAACCTGAAAAGCCTGGAAAAACAAGCCAAGCAAACGGAAAAATATTTTCAGATCAAAGAAGAATACAAGGTAGCAAGCATCGACCTGGCAAAAGTAAGTTTGCAAGGTCAAAAAGAATCCCATCTTTCTCTACAAAAGCAAATCGAAGAATTTACCGATAAACGTACGAGCCTGAATGCACAGATCGCAGATCAGGAAAGCGGATCGGAAAAACAGAAAGCAGATATCATCAATGCGGAGAAAACTTTGTCGGGCAGACAAAAGACGCTCAACGAACATGTAAATAAGATCCGCAATTTTGAGAGCGATAAAAAAATCAAAAACGAACGTCTGAAATTTTTGAACGATCGCTATAGTTCTCTACAGGAGCAGATCGAGCAAGACAAAGCCAGCAACGAAAGAGCTGAGCTGAGTATCCAAAGCCTGGAAAAAGAAAAAGACGAAGCGGAGGCAGCATTTGGAGAAAATAAAATAAAGCTGGACGGGTTCAAACAAGAATTTGAATCACAAAAACAAAAATGCGCCGCTTTACAGGAACAAGCCAACGTACTCAACAACGAATACAAACGTAAACAGGAAGAAGCATACCAACTCAACAAATCGCTCGATATCCTGAACATCCAGATCTCTACGCTCAAGCAAGAGATGGAGAAAACTGCTACCGACAGCACAACCAACAGTGCGAGCCTGGAAGAGTTTGATAAAAAGATCAAAGAGATCACCGCAGTGATCGATGAGAAAACTGCCGAGCTGGATACAGTAAACAAACAGGAAGAGGATCTGCAAAACCGCATCCTAAGCCAGGAGAAAGAGATCGAACAGATCAAAGAAAAGATCACGCAGACTAACCGGATCATCGATCAGAAACAAAACGAATTTAACCTCACCAAGTCGATGGTGGAAAACCTGGAAGGTTTTCCAGAAGCAATTAAATTCCTGAAGAAGAATGCAAGCTGGGGCAAAGAATTTCCGCTGCTTTCCGATATTCTTACCTGCGACGAGAAGTACAGATTGTCGATCGAAAATTACCTGGAGCCTTTCATGAACTACTATGTAGTAGAAACAGAAGCACAGGCAATCCAGGCAGTAAACATTCTGAACAATTCTTCCAAAGGGAAAGCGAATTTCTTTGTTGTTTCAAAATTTGTAAACTTCGTTCCTTCACCACTTAAACAACATCCGGATACGCTGCCAGCCATCAACATCGTAGAGTTTGACCCGATGTACAAAGGCCTGATCCAGTATATGCTGGACGAAGTATACATCCTGATCAACAACCAGGACAATATGCCGGCCGATCCGAATGCGGTATTTATTTCTCAAAACGGAAAGATCACTAAACGTAAATACAGTATCCACGGAGGCTCCGTAGGTTTGTTTGAAGGAAAAAGAATCGGACGTGCGAAGAATCTTGAGAAACTGGAAAACGAGATCAAAGACCTGACGCTGGAACTCGAAGGTATAAAAGGAAATCTCGACATCAAGATCAGCGAACTGGCACGTTTGAAAGAAAGTACATTTAAACTGAAGATCGAAACCCTACGTCGTGAGATCGACATGGAAAATCGTGAGCTGGTTGCTTTTCGTACCAAACAAGAACAATATCAAACAATGGTTTCCAACAATAGTCTGCGTAAGGATGAGATCTCCGACAAGATCCAGAGCCTGCAGGAAGAATTGGAAACAGGCAAACCAAAAGCGGATGAAACAAAAGTAGATCTGAAAGATCTTGAGGAGCGTCTGAATTTGCTGAATGAAGAACTGATAGATGAAAACAATATCCTGAGTAACAAATCCGCTGCTTTCAACCAGGAGAATATTGTTTTTCACCAACAGCAAAGCAAGATCAACAGCCTGGAACAGGAAGTTAGTTACAAGCAATCTTCTTTCCAGAATAGTAAAGAAAGAATCGACAAAAACCTGGAAGAATCCAGAAATATTGAAGACGAGATCAAGCAACTTAGCGACAACAACGATATTCATGAAGATGAATTGTTGGAACTTTACAAAGAGCGTGAAACGATCGAGCAAGGTGTAAACGAGGCGGAAAAAGAATACTATGCTTTCCGAGCCAACATCGACGAATTTGAAAAAGGTATCCGTGAGATCCGGAAGCAAAGAGAAGAATGCGATACTTTACTTCTTGATCTGCAAAATAAGATCAACGAGAGCAAACTAGGCATGAGCTCTATCAAAGAGCGCTTATCGGTAGAATTCAACATCAACATCGACGATGTACTTGCGGAAGAAACAGAGGCAGGTAAAGAACTGCCAAGCGAACAAGACCTTCGCGAGCGTGTAGAAAAGATCAAAAATTCATTGGATAAAATAGGCCCGATCAACCCTATGGCCATGGAAGCTTACCAAGAGATCCAGGAGCGTCAGATCTTTATTTCCACGCAAAAAGAAGACCTTGCCAAAGCGAAAGAATCATTATTGCTTACCATTAGCGAGATCGACGAAGTAGCAAAAACTACCTTCATGGAATGCTTCGGACAGATCAAAGACAACTTTGGAAAAGTATTCCGCTCACTCTTCACTGAAGAAGATTCCTGCAGCCTGGATCTTTCCGATCCGAACAACCCGCTGGAGTCGAGCATCGAGATCATTGCACGTCCTAAAGGAAAAAGACCTTTGACCATCAACCAACTTTCCGGAGGAGAGAAAACGCTTACGGCAATTTCTCTACTGTTTGCCATCTACCTGATCAAGCCGGCTCCGTTCTGTATCTTCGATGAGGTGGATGCGCCGCTGGACGATGCCAACATTGATAAGTTTAACAATATCATCCGCAAATTCTCCGGAGAGTCGCAGTTCATCATCGTAACGCACAACAAGCGTACGATGTCTAGCACCGACGTGATCTATGGCATCACGATGATCGAACAAGGAGTGTCGAGACTAGTACCGGTAGACCTTAGAAGTCTTCAAGAAAGCTAAAAAATTATGAGCTATGAATGCTGAGTTATGAATGATTAATAACTGTGGCAAGTAACAAAAATAGCCCGTTGATTTTCAACGGGCTATTTTATTTTAATATCACTAAACTCATAATTCATAATTTTTATTATCTTACCTCTTCATAACTTTTTGACATGTCTGAATTAAAAATATTAATGCTTACCGGAGACCTTTCCGGGCAAGTAAGTGGCGGTATGGGAATAGCCACTGCTGAAATAGCGAGGCACCTGGCCTCTATTTCCAATTTACACCTGATCAAATCAGGAGATGAGAATTTTCCTTCTATTCGCAATGTATCTACGGTAAATGCTTCCAGTCCTGCCCGTCAGATCGTTTCTTATTCCGTATTTCCTGGTGTGCAAAAAGAACCTCTTCAATATGATTTTTTAATTTCTCCCTACAGGACCAACGATGCACAAAATCTTCCTTCCTATAAAACCAATCCTTCCACGTTAGAAGTAGTGGAGACAGTAGCTTCCTCCTACCTGGAAGAAGTAGCGCTATACAATCAAAAGGTCATAGACCTTGCGCAAACACTGGTATTTGATGTGATCTATTGCCACGACTGGACCACCTTCCAGGCAGGGATCAGTTTAAAATTGCAGACCGGCAAAAAACTGGTGCTTCATATCCATTCGTTGGAAACAGACCGCAAACCCGATAATAAAAATCCGAATATTTATTATCTCGAGCGAAAGGCCATGGATTATGCCGACGCTGTGATCACCGTAAGTGAATACACAAGAAATCTGATCCGGAAAAATTATGAGATTTACCCGGGGAAAATTCAAGTAGTTCACAATGCCATTGCTCCGCTCTCCATTAATAAAGCAGCAAAAGAAACCAACGAGCTCAACGTCCTTTTTATGGGCAGGTTGACAAGACAAAAAGGCATCGACAATTTTATCAGCATGGCCGAAGTGGTTTTTGAAAATTATCCGGATGTGCAATTCGTAATCGCCGGGGAAGGCGAGCTTCGTACGGAAATTGAAGGCAGGATCGAAAGTTCTGAGGCAGCTGATAATATTAGCCTGTTAGGTTATTTAAATAGTGAAGAAAAAAACGATCTGCTCGCCATCACCGATATTTTTTGTATGCCATCGGAATCCGAACCTTTCGGGCTTGTAGCGCTGGAAGCGGCTTCGGCAGGTATTCCTTGTGTGATCTCCAAACAATCTGGGATTGCAGAGATCATGACAAGTGCACTGCAAGCAGATTTCAACGATGTTTCCGGATTTGCGCTTAGCATTACTACCTTGCTTGAAAGCGAATCGCTACGCACTACAGTAGCGGAAGAACAAGCTAAAAATATTAAAGCACTGAATTGGAACAACTCCGCCGCCAATATTCTGGAGATTCTGAAAAAGTTATAACCAAGCGTACACTTAACAATTATTACACATGACTACACTTATTTTTGTTTTAACCATCGTTGCCTGCGTCATTGCCTTTCTTCTTATCCTGGCCATGCTGATGGGGAAAGATATGAATATTGAAAAAACGATCACGATCAATAAACCCAGACAGGAAGTATTTGAATTTTTGAAATATGTAAAAAATCACGAGCACTTCAATGTATGGATGCAAATGGATCCTGAGATGAAAAAAACATATAGCGGTACGGATGGCAATGTGGGATTTGTATACGGCTGGGATAGTAACAAAGACAAAAACGTTGGGGCAGGAGAACAGGAAATCAAACTCATCAATCCCGGAGAACGGATTGAATATGAGCTTCGCTTCATCAGACCAATGCAGGATATTGCCAAAGCTGTATTCATGATCGAGCCGATCCCCGGAAGTCAGCAGACAAAAGTACAATGGCATTTTTATAGTAAAATGAAATTTCCAATGAACCTGATGATGCCGGTAATGAAAAATGTACTGAGCAAAGCATTAGAGCAGGGCTTGGTGAATCTTAAAACTTATCTGGAAAAGATTTAAACTAATTTTGAATTTTGAATTGCAAGATGTTAGTAGACTCATACTCTTCTGTCTCAAAATTTATATCTTAACGTTACTACAATGGACATCGACATTCAATATATACTCGACAATTTTATCGAATGGTTTATCCTGGAAGAAGCGAAGGAACAGGCTTCTATAGAATTAAGAGAACCAAAGAAAAGACATTTATTTACTCAAAAGCTTAAACATCATTGGGACAGTGTGATCGATAAGCGATTTATACATTCGTTGGAAAGTGCGCACAATACTCCTGATGCTATCAAGAAAGAATTGCATTCACGTGGACGCGATCTTTGCTATGTGATCGCCCAGGATCCGTTGATTGATAATAAGGTAATGGAAGTTTCTTACGCTGTAGACAAAGTTTTCGGAAGAGGCGAAGGAGCAATCCTGGTAAATTTGCAAGTAGATAAATTATTTTTAGAAACAGATGGACCAAGGTTTTTGGGAAAGAAGGGAGATCTGAGGTAATCATAGCCGTCATTGCGAGGAAATGTTGCGAAGCAATGTTGACGAAGCAATCTGTTAGCTATGCAGCCTAAGCCCGTTTAATAATACTACTTGTTTCAAATTGATGTAGCTTCGTAGCTACAGATTGCTTCGTCATTCCGCCTATGGCGTCATTCCTCGCAATGACGGATTAATTCATCAAACAAAAATAATCGTCTTATTCCCCGTCACAAACACCCGGTCATCCAATACTAACTTCATAGCTTCGGCCAGCACAGAGGCTTCCACTTCGTGACCTGCCTGTACCATACTTTTGGCGGTGAAAGAATGATCTACCGGCGTCACTTTTTGTACCAGGATCGGTCCTTCATCCAGATCATTGTTTACAATATGCGCCGTAGCGCCGATCAGTTTTACGCCGCGATGGTAGGCCTGCTTGTATGGATTAGCGCCAATGAAAGCAGGCAAGAAAGAATGATGGATATTGATGATCTTGTTTTCAAATTTTGCTACAAACTCAGGAGAAAGAATTCTCATAAACTTGGCCAGCACAAGATAATCCGGTTTATACGGTTGGATCGTTTCCACTAATTCTTCTTCAAATTGTTCCTTCGTCTTATTTTCATGCGAAATGAAATGAAAAGGAATATCAAAGCGCTCTGTATAATCTTTTAGCAATTCATAATTTCCGATCACGCAGTGAATGCGTGCATGAAGCTCGCCGAAGTGATGCCGGGAAAGAAGATCGCTCAGGCAATGATGTTCTTTAGTGACCAAGACTATAATATCTTTCTTCTGTTTTGGATTGATCTCGATCGTAGCCTTAGGAGGCAAATGCACTTGCAGCGCTGCGAAAAGGCGGTCTTTGTCGAGCGTGCCTGAAAGTTCGGAGCGCATGAAGAACATATTTGTTTCCTCTTCCACAAATTCTTTCATCACCAGAATATTCAGGTCATTTTGAAAAATTACAGTACTGATCCGGGAGATCAGGCCTTTGTGATCGGGACAAGTGATGAGGAGGATGTGTGTTTCCACTGGAGACAGAGTTAAAAGTTATGAGTATTGAATCAGCAAGAGCAACAGCAAGAGTACACAGATTTTTACTGTATACTCTTGCTGTTGCTCTTGCTGACCAGAAGTAAATAAGTTATTGGTTTTCATTTTCAAACCGGAAAAACTTTAGCAGACAAATTCATCGCTTCTTCGAAAGCTGGTTTATTCAGTTTCAGATCTATTGAAAGAGATTCTAAATAAGTGATGATCTTTTCGGTGGCCATGTTGCCGGTGAGCTCGTCCTTGGCCATTGGACAACCGCCAAAGCCGCGGATCGCGCCATCGAAGCGGCGGCAACCTGCCTGGAAAGCGGCTTGCAATTTTTCTTCTGCCGTAAGCGGGTTAGAATGTAAGTGCGCGCCAAACTCGATCCCAGGAAAATTTTTGATCAAGGAAGAAAACAAAGCCGTGATATTATCCGGAGCCGAAACACCGATCGTATCGGATGGACAAATGATCGTAACTCCAAATGCTTTAAGTTTGCTTACAAATTCTGCAAGATATGCTTCGTCGTATGGATCACCGTATGGATTTCCAAAACCCATGGACAGGTATACTACTAATATTTTTCCATTTCGGACCACCAGTTCCTGGATCTGTTTAAGTTCTTCAAAAGCTTCAGCGATGGATCTATTGGTATTTCTTTGCTGAAAAGTTTCGGAGAGCGATAATGGAAAGCCAAGATAAGTGATCTCTTGATGTTGGCAGGCATCCTGCGCTCCTCTCAAGTTGGCGATGATCGCAAGAAGTTTGGTGGAAACATTATCCAGTTCTAACCTAGCAAGCACTTCCGCCGTATCGCGCATTTGCGGGATGGCTTTGGGAGAAACAAAACTGCCGAAATCCAACGTATCAAAACCTACTTTCAGCAATTGATTGAGGTATTTGATCTTCAAATCCGTAGGGATAAACTCATGAATCCCCTGCATGGCATCGCGAGGACACTCTACGAGCTTTACGCTGGGATGTGAAGTATGGAGTGTAGAGTGTGAATCGAAAGACATGGTTTCTGATTTTAGCAATTAACGTTTATTATTGGCAAATGATTTCCTCTCATTACTAACGAGTCACTCCTACTACTAAAAAACTTCGCTTGCAATAGCTTTGATAGAATCCGATTTACTCATGGAATAATAATGGAGAATTGGCACACCGGCTTTTTTTAGTTCTTTTGATTGGGCAATGCACCATTCTATTCCTACTTTCTTCACCTGTTCGTTGTCTTTACATTTTTCCACCGCTTCTGCCAGGTCTTCCGGAATATCGATATGAAAAATGCTCGGCAGCATGGTCAGCTGCTTTTTGGTAGTGAGTGGTTTTAGTCCCGGGATGATTGGTACATTAATTCCTTCTGCTTTGCACGCATTGACGAAGTCGAAATACTTTTGGTTGTCAAAAAACATTTGAGTGACAATGTATTCGCCTCCAAGTTCGATCTTTTTCTTTAAGTATTTCAGATCTGTTTTCATGTTTGGTGCTTCGAAATGTTTTTCCGGGTAACCGGCGATTCCGATACAAAAATCGGAAGGCGCTGCGTTTTCCACATCGTCGAAAAGATATTTTCCGCAGTTCAGGTCTTTGATCTGTTTGATCAGATCGGTTGCATAGTTGTTGCCGTCTTTTTCCGGTATAAAAGAACCTTCCGATTTGATGGCGTCGCCTCGAAGAGCTAATACGTTGTCTATTCCGAGGAAATTAAGATCGATGAGCGCATTTTCCGTTTCTTCTTTGGTAAAACCTCCACAGATGATATGCGGTACTGCATCTACTTGGAAATGGTTCATGATCGCTGCGCAGATGCCTACTGTGCCAGGTCTTTTCTTGGTAGCAACCTTTTCAAGCAATCCGTTTTCGCGCTTCTTGTATACATATTCCTCGCGATGGTAGGTCACGTCGATAAAAGGCGGTTTAAATTCCATTAGAGGCTCTATGGCAGAGAATATAGAGTTTATATCCTGTCCTTTTAACGGAGGCAATATCTCCAGCGAAAACAATGTTTTCTTCGCATTCTTGATGTGATCAACTACTTTCATATGATTTTTTACGAAACACTAAATTAGTATATGATTTGATGATTTGAAAATTAGGTCAGTTTGAAGATTAGGTAATTTGAGGATGTTTTGAATCATATTTGAGATTTTCATTTCAGAAACGAAGAAAGATCATCATCAACTCTTCAAATTATCAACTCACTAAATCTTCAAAGCAAAAAAATACAAAGCGAAATTTTTTCTTCGACTAGGCAATTGAATTTTTTTCAAAAATGAATGGAAGAAAACGTGAGAAGAGAATGAAAAAAAAATTCTTCCACACATTGATCGGGAAGAATCTATAAATATTATTTTTTTTAGTAGGCAGAAAATAAAACTACCACCCCAAACGAGGTGGTAGCGGATCATGTGGCAACAGCAAATCAACCACATTTGTTTATGATGTTTGTTACAAAAGGGATTTAAATATACATAGCAGACCTGAAAATAGCAATCAAAATCTTCTTTCCATTCTAGGGTATAAAGTCTCATTTTTTGTACTTTTCCAACATATCTTAAAGTCTAAGAAGTAAATCCTTCAGAATTGATATGATTTATTGTAGCAAAAAAATATTTATGGCAAATTTTAACCGACCTTAGTTTTATAGATTTATTTAAACTACATATATAAATAGTTATATTTTTGAGTTATTAACAGCCTGTTGATATGTGGATAAGTGGCTAAAGGCGGAGGGTTAAAAACTGCCTTTACATGATTGCGACTAAGCACGAAAATGTCGCGCAAAGGCGCAATGATGCAAATAATTACGCGAAAATAATTTTCAAGAGTACATTCAAATTTAGTTTATGATCCTTCCGCTTTGCACTTTCAAGTTTAAACTTTCAACCTTAACTTACCATCCAATAACCAATACTATGTCGAGAAATAAAGAAGCGTTGATCCGCTACAGAATTATAAACAACTGTTTGCTCAATGGTAAAGTGAAAACCAAGGATGAGATCATGAACGTGATTGAACAAACCTTGGGGAAAAAAGTAAGTGAACGCACATTTGCCGACGACATCCGTGCCATGCGCGAAGACGAGGAACTTGGCTACCTGGCACCAATCGTATTTGACAAAGGGTATTTCTACCGTGACAAGAACTACTCAATCGACAATATTCCTCTCAGCCTGGAAGAGATTGAGGCGCTTTCTTTTGCCGCTATGGTACTCGATCAGTATAAGCGGATCGGGATCTTCGACAAATTTACGGGCGCTGTAGGTAAGATCGTAGACCTGGTGAAAATACGCAGGAAGATGGAATCCGACCAGTTTGAGCAATCGGTGGAATTTGAAGACGCTCCACTGATCAAAGGTTCTGAATTTATAGAACCTCTTCTTACAGCGATCAAAAATAAAAAAATACTATCGATCCAGTATCAATCTTTTAACAGCGATAAAGCAAAACTTCATGTGCTTCATCCTTTTTATCTTAAAGAGTACCGAAACCGCTGGTACCTCACCGGACTGGACGAAGAAAAGCAAAGTATTCTGACACTAGGATTGGAAAGAATTCTGAACGTGGAAGAAAAAACGGGATTATTTTTCACCTCTATTACATTTGATCCTAAAAAGTATTTCGGCAATATCATCGGCATTTCTGTAAACAATCAGCAAAACACACCGGAAGAGATCTTAATCAGGTATACGCCTCAGCAGGCTTTATATATCAAAACGCAACCGCTACACCACAGCCAGGAGATCTTGTCGGAAAACGATCAGGAATGTATGGTGAAGTATCATCTATGTCCTAATTATGAATTAAGATCGCAGCTGCTGAGTATGGGAAAAGGATGCCAGGTATTAAAGCCAGAGAGTTTGAGAAAGGAAATTGCAGCAATGGCCAGAGAGATTGTGGATTTATATAAATAATTCTCTATACTGTTGCTCTTGCTGACCCTACATCATAAGCAGCAGGACAGCAACAACAACAACAGTATAGAGTAAAGTGAGTTTAAATTAGCACTTCTCATGTATCAAATACTTCCCACAAATCTCTATCTCCTTTGAAAAATCGGGTTTCCCATTTTCCTTAAGAGGAAAACATTTGATATGCGCAAAGTCATCTTCCTGGAAGTTGGGATTTTCCTTTATGTTGTAAACATATTTTTTATTATCCTGCAGGCAGATCACGCACTGGTATATTTTCTTATTGATCAATATCTCCATACAGGCATTCTTTTATAGTTATTGACAGTATGATCAATCAGGTACTTGCCACAAATCTCTACCTCTCTGGAAAAATCCGGTTTTCCATTTTCGTCTAGAGGAAAGCATTTTATCCGCGCAAAATCATTCTCCAGAAAACTAGGGTTTTCTTTTACATTATAAACATAACTCTTATTGTCCTGGAGGCAGAATACACATTGAAATATTTTTTTTCTTATGAGCATTTCCATATTGATAATGTTTAAAATGTTTAACTATTGATACTTTTCTTCAAAACTTTTAGTAGACATTTTTTATTTCTTTTTATCTACGATCATTACCAGCCCTCCTGCGATCAGCAGCACAAGGCCTGCTACCGGTGGCCAGTATACGGTGTGTTTCTTTTCTTTATTAATATCAATCGGGCCAAGGTCTACTACCTTTTCTTTAGTAGTATAGGTGAACCCTGTATAGATCATAGCGATCAAGCCTAAGACGATTAATGTGATTCCAAGCGTTTTCATATAGCTGCTTATTTAAATTATTTAGATAAAATTTTAAACTGTACTCTCCTGTTCAACTGTCTGCCTTCTGCAGTAGCATTGCTCGCAATTGGCTTGGTTTCGCCGTAGTACTTCATCACAATCTGTTTTTTATTGACACCAGGCTGCGCTGTAAGATATTTGAATACTGATTCGGCTCTTCTTTGCGAAAGCGCTTCGTTGTATTTTGTGGTACCAACACTATCGGTATTTCCTGAGATCTCAATTTTCATAGTTGGACTGGTTTGTAGCATTTTTACAATCCTTTTGAGCTCTGGATAGGATTCCTTTCTCAGATCGGATTTATCGAAGTCAAAGAAAATATTATTGATTGCTACTGTTTGTCCTACCTCAATTGGCGTCAGGTAGAGGTCTCGTTGGTATTCTTTGTACTCAGGCATGCTGGAAAGGTCTATGTTAGAACTCACCGAAGCAAAGCCTTCTTTCTGCGCCAGGTAGCCGTAATTTTTTCCGGAAGGAAGTACGATCTGGTATTGTCCTGTACTAGGACTGGAATGTGCGATCCCTGCTTCGAGGCCAGTAGAGAGGTCTTCAAAGAAGATCTTTACATCGGGGATCTTTTCATTGGTCTTGCTATTGAGTACGGTACCTCTGATCAGCATGACTGGATAAGGTTTCAGCTCTTTGGGCAAAACAATGGTATAGATATCGGCATTTTCCTCCTGTTTCGATTCGGAAGTAAAATATACCTGGTTCCCTGAAGCGGTGATCGTAAAGAACGACTCATCATAAGAGCTGTTGATCACCGGCCCCAGGTTTTCGGGTGTCGACCATTTGGTCCAGGTACTGTCGAGACGCCGGGTGATATAGATATCGCTGCCGCCGTAGCCTTCTAAACCATCGGTTGAGAAATACAGGGTCTTTTCATCAGCCGCCAGGAAGGGCGCGGCTTCGTCGCCATTGGTATTAATTGTTTTGCCAAGGTTCAATGGTTTGGTCCAGGTGCTATCGTTTTTGTAGAACGATACATAAAGATCTCTTCTTCCGTAGCTATCGCCTTTCCGGTCGTTGGAGATCAATAATATTTTCTGACTATTGGACAAATAATAATTTGCTCTCAGGCTTATGTTCTCATCATCGTCTTCGATTATCAATCGCTGCGGATAGCTCCATTTGCCGTCTGGCATGCGTCGGCTGATGGATACGCCATCGGTCATATCGCCGTCGCCGAGGTAAGCATTGCCCAATACGATCGTGTTTCCGTCGGGAGAAATAGAATTGACAAAATTAGGATGTTTATTATTTAGTGGCTCACCCATATTTTTGGAAGGCCCCCAGTTCTTCTTGTTTTCATCCCATTGTGAATACCATATATCTTCTTTATCCATCTTACCGCCTTTATCATCCGGGTCACCTCTTCTGCTGAAGTAGAGTGTCTTGCCATCTGGCGACACCAGTGGGCCTAGCTCTATATACTTGCTGTTGACATTGCTGTCTAGTTTTGCTGCTACAAGATTGGATTTGGCAAACCTGCTGGTATCTTCCTTCAATTGGTAAGGCGCTTCGGTGGAAGAAATACCAATCGCATCAATCCCCGCCGTTACACCTTTGTCTACCATAAGCGTAACCTTCACGGCAAGTACATAAAAATTGAGATTGGGTGTATTTACCTGTAGCACGCGGTTGGTAGCTTTGATGGCCTTAGGCGTATAGCTTGTTACATCATATTCTTTACCGTCGGCATCGAAAGCTGTGATCTTCGTGATGCGGCCAGGGTTTAAAGATTCTACAATGATAATTTGTTTAGGTTTGATCGGAGTCAAAAATCCTACTTTTACAAATTGCAAAGGAATCAGATTTCCATTGGGCTGCCAGGAATGTATGTTGGGTTGCCCTTCGGGAAAAGAATTTGGCTTCCCCAATACTTGCGTGGGAGAATATTCTCTTGACTTGTATGGAGGTAAAGAGCTTTCCAGCAATCTGTATGCCCACTGTACATTCTGTGCCTGCATGTGGGCGGATAGCAACAGGAAGAAGAAGAAGATTTTTTTCATAATTTTAAATGTTAAAATGGAAACTTCATAAATAGTTAGTAGCCGTTTCCTTACTCTGTCAGATTTTTCTTTTTTGTAAAAAAGCGGAGGTTTCCCCCCGCCCTTTTTAATTAACCATCACTTACTTTGTTGTTTTTGATCTATTGTTTGTTGTATCAAAGTTGTCTCTTTTTTACTAGGAGTTTATTACAGAACTTTCCCGTTCTTTTACATTATTCCCAGAACAAAACTGGCTGGAATGTGAGCGTATTCTTGCTATTCACCTCAATGGGTGCAAGAATGCAAGGGGAATTTTACTGATCACTTTTTTCTTTCTTCTCTTTCTCTGCTGCTTTCCGTTTTTTCTTCAGATATCCTCTCAGCAAAACATTATGGCTTGCGGCATCCATGTTTTGTTTGAATCCTCCGGCCCCCTGTTTAATATTGACAATAGCACTGCCTACGTTTTCAGCCATTGTGCTGTCCATTAGTAATTTCCCTATAGTTCCTTTTCCTTCCTTGATATTATTCATCACCACGGAAAGATCTGCAGTAATCTTAGAAGTGTTGTCGGTCGTCACTTTCACATTCGCCAAGATCTGGTCCATACTTACCTGCGGAGCGGTATGAATGGTATCGTCGTCTTTTACTGCTTGCGTGGAAACAGCACCTGGCATGATGAGCAGGATTTTATTTCCCATCAACCCATCTGATCCAATGGTAGCCTGCGCGTCTTTTTTAATAAATTTCCTTGTAGACTCATCGATCTGCATATCCACACGTACCGCCGAATCGGAGATCTGTTCAATGTCTTCCACCACTCCTACATTGATGCCCGAGAAGCGAATGTTGTTGCCCACTTGCAAACCGCCAATATCCTTGAAGACTCCTACGAGGTGGAATGTCTTGCTGAAAAGCTGTTGCTTCTGCCCCAGAAAATAAATCGCACCGATAAACAGTAAGACTGCTACGGTAACAAAGATTCCCAATCGTATATTATTTCCTTTTGTTTCCTTTTTCATACATATTTATTTTAATACTCGATACCGTTGATAGCAGGTCAGCAAGAGCAACAGCAAGAGTAGTGAGTAATTATTTCACTGTATTTATTTATTTGCGAAGAACGAACTCACCCATTCATCTTTCGATTCGGAAAGTTGCTGGTATGTTCCTTCGGCAAAGGGTGCTCCGTCTTTTATGATCACCAGGCGATTCCCAGCGATGCGTGCACATTCGATGTCGTGCGTGATGATGACCGAAGCGGTGTTGTATTTTTTTTGCACATCCAAAATAAGTTTACTGATCTCCCGCGCCGTAATAGGATCAAGGCCTGTAGTGGGTTCATCATACAACATGATTTCCGGTTTCAGGATCAAGGTACGCGCCAGCCCGATCCTTTTGCGCATACCGCCCGATAGTTCGGAAGGCATCTTATCGATCGCTTCTTCTAACCCTACGTTGCGCAAGGCTTCCAGCACCAGGTTATCACGCTCTTCCTGTGATTTCAGTTTCAGTACACGAAGCGGAAATTCCAGGTTTTCACGCACCGTCATAGAATCGTAAAGCGCTGCGCTTTGAAAAAGGAAACCGATCTTTTTTCTTATCTGGTTTAATTCATCTTCATTAAGATCTGCCATATTTTTATCGAACACTACAATAGTACCATCGTCCGGCTCAATCAATCGTACAAGACATTTGATGAGTACTGATTTGCCACTTCCTGATTTTCCTAATACTACTACGTTCTCCCCTGGCTCTATCCGGAGGTTCATATCTTTCAGCACATCGTTTTTGCCAAATGATTTTTTCAGATGTTCTATCTTTACTACTGCCATATGCTAATAAGTATAAAAAAGGCTGGTAAGCTGTACTGCGATCATATCGAGTACAAAAACGGAGAGCGAGCCCATTACCACCGCGGAGTTGGCAGCCTCTCCCACCCCTTCCGTTCCACGGTTTGATTGATACCCTTTGAAACATGCGATGATGCCTACGCCGTATCCAAAAAAGAATGTTTTAAAAAATGCCGGTAAAATATCTGAGAACTCGAGCTTATTGAATATTTTGTTTAGATACAAATGCATATTCACATCGCTTTTTATATTTACACCTATATACCCCCCGTACAACGAGATCGCGTCGCCGGCTATGACTAGCAAGGGAAGCATGAGCGTGCAAGCGATCACGCGGGTAATTACAAGGTATTTGAATGGATTGGTGCCGGATACTTCCATGGCATCGATTTGTTCTGTCACATTCATCGACGCAAGCTCTGCGCCAATACCGGAGCCTACTTTCCCGGCAAAGATCAAAGCCGTGATCACAGGACCCATTTCGCGAATGATGGAAACCCCTACCATGGCAGGAAGCCAAGATTCAGCGCCAAACTGAGCAAGGGTAGGTTGAGATTGAATAGTGAGTACTAGGCCTACAATGAAACCCGTAATACCGATAAGAGGTAAAGATTTATACCCCATTGCATAACATTGCCGGATGATCTCCTTGAATTCATAAGGAGGTTTTAAAAATTCTTTTAAGAACCGAATATTGAACCTGCTTAATAATGCGACTTCTTCAAAAAAACTTTTCAGTGATTTCGCATATATATTTTCAGTAGAATCTGTCATGTGAGGTTACTTGTTAGCAGGCGTACATACATTCTCATTTTCGCTTCCAGAACTTTTTTAAAAGACCAAAACCTGTTTGAAAAATTAAGGTTTTGGTCTAAAAAAATAAATTACAAGTTCGCTGAGCGATTATCTTTTTTATCCAAGATATCTTCTCAATACCCATGCATTAGTCTCATGCTGTTGGATCAGTTTGGTAAGAAAATCAGTGGTACCTACATCGTGAAACTGATCGGCGCATACGTCGATATCTTTTCTCAACGCGTTTACGATTGCTTCATGGTCGTGGAGCAATTCTTTGATCATTCCTTTCTGATCAGGGTATTTACCTGGAGATTCTTTTAGTCTGGCATGCTCTACAAATTCCTGCATAGTGCCGATGGTTTTGATCCCAAGCTTATTGATACGCTCGGCAATCTCATCAATTGCTTCTTCCAGTTCGGTGTACTGTGCCTGAAATAATTTATGCAGTTCCATAAAACTCTCACCGGATACATTCCAGTGAAATTTTCTGGTTTTCGTATACAATACCATTGCATCAGAAAGAACAGTCCCAAGCAGATCTGCGATCCCTTCAAGATTTTTTTCAGAGATGCCAATATCAGGTTTCGTTATCATATTTTTTTAAGGTTTATATATTTTTAGAATGTTTTAATAAGACAGGTTTATAAAAGCGGCTCCCTTTTTCAAGGGAACCGCCGTTCGTCGGTTTGTATGGGGTACTTTGAGTTTAAGTTTTAATATTTTTTAAGCTTAAACTTTAACTAAATATTATTTACATGCCCGGATCTTCGCTTACGTTTACTCCCATAAAAGAGCCCCAGTAAGCGTTTACATCCGCGTAATGTGCGTTGGTTTCAGGCCAGTGATTTTTATTAAATCCAGGAGCATCCTCTAAGAATTTTTTATCGACATCCAGCACGAAACATGCCTTGTCTGCATTTAATTTGAGTGCTGAAAAAGGAACTGCAAAAAGCTTCTCGCCGATCCCCAAAAATCCACCAAATTCAATTACAAAATATTCAACAGAACCATCGTGAATATTCAGCATGATATTTTTGATCCCCCCGATATGCTCACCTTTTTTATTTTCTACTTTGTCTCCTATGATGGAAGTAGCGGTCAAAATCCGAACAGGATAATTGGCATCAGGTCCCAATTGGTTTTCGCCGGTGGCATTTTCTTTGTCGAGATTTGTTGTCGTTTTCATGTCTGTATCTATTTATGTGAATTGTTGATACAAATATGTATTTCTTTCTCTAGCCAAGTATTACACGAATTCCTGGATATTTTACATTATTCGCCTCACAATAAGACGAGCCGAAGCTTTCACTCCGGCTCGTCTTATTGCTTTTGTCCAACCTCAATAAGGTTTTCAAAACGTTACAGATGTATGAAGTATTGTTAGTACAATTAATGTACGTTATACTTTTCTGTTTTGGAATTGCCATTAGAGCTGATCAATTCATGCGCTTGTTCGTGCATTTCCTGAACTTCCTCTTTCGCTTTACCTAAATATGCATTGATCTTTTGCTTCAATGCATCGGTCAGATCATCGCTTTTAGTCATGATCTTTTTTCTGGTTGCGCTTCCTTTATCCGGAGCAAATAATACGCCTAACACTCCGCCAATAGCGGCGCCAAGCAGCAATGCTCCTATCACTCTTCCGTTGTTGTCTAAATTTTTCATAATAATTTTATTAATGTTTAAGTTGGATACCAGATGCTGGATTCCAGATACCAGATAATTTAGTTTAATTTGTCCGGCATCTGATATCTGGTATCCGGCATTTATTTTTATAGAAGATCGTTTTCCGATTCATGTCCGATCAGACCTATTGCCCATATTATTACGAGCGTTAGAGCCATTAGCGTGAGTTGCCTGAATTTCCCAATTTTAAAAATCATGGTAAATGTAATTTGTTTGTGTATTTATTATTCGGTAAAATATATTTGATCGAAGTAAAAAATTCAAATTCTCAATTAATAAAATCTAAGCCCCACAGTAGCCTGGTACCACACATTTTTATAGCGTGGATCAGTATAAGTACCGTCGCCGTGATTGTGTTGAACATCCCAACCGGCGCGGGCTCCAAATACAAAATGGCCTAAGTTAAGATCTGCTCCACCCGAAAAACAAAGTGTATTTCTCAACGGATCATTGTTATGATATTGACGTTCCTGGTCTACTTCAGAATTTGAAGTAACATATGAGTCAGTTTGTCTCATCAAATAAGAAAACTGAGGACCTGCCAGAATCGTAACCAATCCGATAGGTTTGAACGCGAAGTATACCGGTACATCAAGATAGTTGGAAGTACGGGAATAGGAATAATAACCCGCACCGTTGTATCCAGTACCCTGGTAACCTTTCTGAGAAAACAACACCTCAGGTTGAATACCGATCCAAGGACCGATTGGAATAGATACGAAACCACCGCCTACAAATCCCAGCTTGGCATCTGCTACGAGGTTTCCTCCTTGTTCATCGTATACGTTTGAAAGATTCATCCCTACCTTTCCTCCAACTATAAGTCGGCGGCGAAGATCGGCAGGTTTATCCTGTGCCTGGCACAGAGGTGCCAGGCAGGATAACACTAGTATTGAAAAAAATAACTTTTTCATCTTGGTTAGAATAAAAATTAGTTCACATTATTTCTTCCAATATCTTTGAATGAGTTGGCGAATTCATCCATATCATGGTTGAACTCTCTTTTGAATTGCTCCCAGCTTTCTTTGTTGTCTGGCTGATAATCATCCAGTCTTTTTCTCAACTCACGATTGCGGTCTTTCAGATTGTCGATTCTTGCTTTGTAAGCTTCTTTTGTTTCGCCTTTCTGATATTTTTTCTCAGTTTGCAACTGATCAATTTTACGATCGTTTTCATCGATCCTTGCGCGAAGATCTCTTTTATAGTTTTCAACGTCCATCATGTAGTCGTTGTTGGCTTTGTTAAGATCTTGCTGAGCGTCGGAAACTTTCTCTTGTGATCTTTCCAGTTTTTGGCTGTTTGATTGTTGACAGCTTGTAAAAAGTACGCTTGACATAAAGGCCGCCGTAGCGAGCGCTAACATTTGTTTTTTCATTGTGTTTCAGGTTTAAAAATTAAATTATAAAGTATGTAAAAAAGGGGTTGGCATCTCTGAAATGTATTTGAGCACTTGCTCTTTGGATCTCCCTGATCTGGCCTGAATACGGCCGATCACTTCATCCTGTTTTCCTTCTACCAATAAATAATCATTGTGAATAAGGAGCGCAATTCTTTGTTTCAATTTGCCCTTAACCTCAAGGTAGTGTCCGATGATTCTACTTATATTTTTCATAGGTCTATTTTTTAGTTAAAACATTTTTTTTATCTGCGATATGGGTGAAGTTGGCTTGTAGCTTTCCCGTTTTTCCCAGCCATTTCAGTTTGAATGGCTTCGCATGAACTGTCATTTTCATAAATAAAAAAATCATTTGTTTGTTCTATGCAAAAATGATCTATCGAACAGCAGAATATGTTACACAAAAGTTAGTATATGTTACAATAATCACAGTCTCTATTTACAGCTCCTGCTGGCCATTCTATAGTAAGCCAAAGCAGCAACGGTACACTGTGCAGCTTTTTCAAAATCACCTTTCTGTTGGTATTGTGCAGCTTCTAAATGATTTTTACCTGCAGCCTCCAACACACGCGACTGCGAGTCTCCAGACTCTGGCATTGTTTCAATGGGAAACACAACCTTGTGCTCCTGTATAGCATTGATTGTTTTCATGATCGTTTGTTTTTTGTTTCATTTAAAAATAGACTGGCTCCGATCCTAATACTTTATATGATTGTGGAATTATTTTATACAAATCACACAAGAGACGATGGTAAGGATTTAATACTACTTCTACTTGCGTTCACCAGCATGATTCCTACAAGGAATTAAAGTAATCATGTAAATAACGAACAAGCCACTACTCGTACATTTGCTTGTACACATAAATTAAAACTATGAAAAGCCAATTTATAAATGCAGTGTTATCCTTAATAATCGTAGCTGCTACGATGGGAGCATGCAAATCAAAGAGAAAAACGCAGGCCACACAAACGCCAACCAACAGAGCAACGCATGAAACTGCTGTAGCATCAGGAAAGAAAACGGCACCTCTGGCGGAAAAATCTACGCCTACAAAATCTACGAATAAACCAACCGAAGTTTTTACTCCACTCCCTCCTGATAATATTCGCGATAATTTTACCAAAACTTATCCTGCTGCTACAGATATAGACTGGAGCAAACAAATGTCTTTGGTAAAAACAAAAAACACACAAGAAATGGATTATAAAGCTGCTTTTAAACTTGGCACCTACAACAATTCTGTAATCTATTCCGACAAAGGAGAATTGGTGGAAAGCAAAATGCAAATAGATACTGAACAACTTCCTCAGAACATTTACAACGCCATCAAAAAAGAATATCCAGACGCACATATTGTATCCGCCTATTCATACAAGAGCAGCCGGATCAATGGCTCTTACGCTGTAGTGATCCGCTCGGCTAATCTCGACCAGGCAAAAGAAAAGGAATTCCTGCTGACGGAGAACGGTACGTTTGTAGAGTAGTCTATCATATATAAACATGATATATATCATACGCTTTGGAAAAATCCAGAGCGTATGTTTTTTTATCTTATCGCTCATTAAATACTTTTGGAAGTACCCTCTTAAATATTAATACTTATTTAAGATGCCAGATACCGGATAAATGCGAGAGTAATTTAATGACATTGTCTTTTAGCTTATTTGTAAAACAGAGTTGTTTTACAAATAAGCTATCTGGTATCCATTATTAATCTTAATACTTAAAAGGGGAATTCTAAATACTTTATATTCTAAAACTCTTAATCAGCATGAACATAAAATATCCTATCGAGCAAACCCATACCAAGCCCTGGCAGGAAATAGTCAATGATATTCAAACGGACAGCCATTTAGGGCTTACGCAAGCTGAGGCAGAAAAAAGAATAAATGCGTTTGGCGAAAACATTTACCAGGCACAAAAACAAAAAAGTATTGGCAAAATATTGTTGGAACAATTTACAAGTCCGATTGTATACATGCTTATAGTGGGCGCAGGTATTTCTTTTTATTTCCGTGATTATATGGAAGCCATTGCAATCCTGGTAGTGATCCTGATCAATGCCTTAATCGGTTTTCTAATGGAATTGCAGGCAAGAAGCTCTATGAATGCGCTGCGACAAATGGAAGTAACCAATTCAAAAGTGATCAGGGATGGAATACTCAAGGAGATCCCTTCCGAAAAACTAACACCTGGCGACCTCATTCTACTCGAAGCAGGCGATGTAGTACCAGGCGACGGACGAGTGATCGAATCTAATCATTTGCAGTGCGATGAATCTTCCCTTACAGGAGAATCTCTTCCAGTAGAAAAAAACATCAATCCTCTTCCACCCGAAGCCACAATAGCCGATCAGCATAATATGGTCTTCAAAGGCACGGCCGTAATGAATGGCAGTGGAAAGGCTGTGATCACAGGTATTGCAGCGCATACACAATTGGGAACCATTACATCGCTTGTAGAAAATTCTACCGAGACTGCTACGCCTCTTGATAAAAAATTACAATCTCTTAGCAAAAAACTTATTGTAGTGACCCTGATCATGACAGCATTTTTTGCCGTTTCAGGTTTTATAGAAGGAAAAAAATGGGATCTCATTTTAAAAACTTCTATTGCTTTGGCGGTCGCTGCTATTCCCGAAGGCTTACCTATAGTAGCTACTGTAGCGTTGGCCTATGGCATGCTGCTAATGGCAAGGCGCAATGCGATCGTAAAAAAATTATCTTCTGTAGAAACGCTTGGAAGCACCAATGTTATTCTCACCGATAAAACAGGAACATTAACTGAAAACAAAATTCATGTAGAGCGTTTTGCTTTTCCTGGAGAAGAAAAAAAGGTACGCATTGAAACCAATCAGCTGATCTTTGAAAACGGGCCGCCAAATAAAAACCCGGAGAATTTTGAAAAGATCAAATTCATCGGCGCTCTTTGCAACGATGTAACGATCAACCAGGAAAAAAATGAAAAGAAAATTTCGGGTGATCCCATAGAGATTGCATTGATGCGTCTTACGAATGCTTCCGGGGTTTCATTTGAAGAATTGCGTATACAATTTGAACGCATTGCCGAAGCACCCTTCAACTCAGATACCAAGATAATGGGAACGCTTCACCATAGCGGCACCAACCAATTTGTGGCTGCTAAAGGATCGGTAGAACATCTTTTGGAAAAATGCCAAAAATTTCAATTCAATACTTCGATCCGTGAGATCAGCGAAGAAGACAAAAAAAATATTATCGCCGAATCGGAAAAACTAGCTGCCGAAGGATTGCGTGTGCTGGCATTTGCTTACAAAGAAGGAAGCCAACTCAACAACGACGATTTTCTACATGAACTAATTTATGTAGGAATGATCGGATTCCTCGACCCGCCACGCTTAGATATTAAGGATACTATTCTTACCTGCCGCAAAGCAGGCATTAAGATTGTGATGATCACCGGAGACCATCCGATGACGGCGCTTACAATCGCACGAAAAACCGGATTGGTAGACGACGAGACACAAGATGTGATCAATGGAAAGGATCTTCCGGAAGCAGATCAAATGCCCGAAGACTGGAAACAAAAAATTCTAAACACGTCCATCTTTGCACGCACTACACCCAAACAAAAATTAGATATCGCCGATTTTTATCAACAAGCTGGCAATATCGTAGCCATGACCGGCGATGGAGTCAACGATGCGCCTGCCCTGAAGAAAGCCGACGTAGGCATTGCCATGGGGCAACGAGGTACAGCCGTAGCAAAAGAGACAGCAAGTATCGTATTAAAAGATGATTCTTTCGTTTCAATTACCGAAGCCATCGCACATGGGCGTGAGATCTTTCAGAACATACAAAAATTTGTGATCTACCTTGTATCCTGTAATCTTAGCGAGATCCTGATCGTTTCCTTGCTTGGTTTTTTTACACATTATGCTACTTTGCTCCCTTTACAGATTTTATTTTTAAACATGGTCACCGATATATTTCCGGCATTAGCACTGGGTGTAGGAAAAGGTGATGAAACGGTGATGCAACATTCTCCCCGCGATCCTAAAAAGGAATTGATCACTAATCAAAAATGGATGATCATTGCGTTATACGCTTTCCTCATGACAATGTCTGTGATCGGTGCTGTCTTGTATTGCAAAGAACTGATCGATGACAATGATATGCTTTTAAACAATGTGGCTTTCATTACGCTCACCTTTACTCAGCTTTTTCATGTATTCAACATGTCGTCTATGCATTCCGGTTTTTTTGTAAACGATATCACCAAAAACAAATTTATCTGGCTGGCATTTTTGACTTGCACTGGTTTGTTGCTCCTGGTATTTCTAATACCTGGCCTCCGGACAGTATTAAATCTCTCCGTTCTTTCTGCCCAGGTATGGACCGTCTCGGTAGTAGCCAGCCTTCTGCCTTTAATAATGGTGCAAGCATACAAATTATGTTGTATGTGGAAGAGAAGAAATCATACAGGTGTGAAAGATTAAAGTTATCTGGAATTATCTGTAATGTAACAGATAAAAGTTAGATGGATCTTTATTTAAAGATGCCGGATACGACAGCGCAAATTTATCTGGCATCTGGTATCCATTTTATTTTTTAAAAACTATGCCCGAAGGCCCAAGTATCGTTATTCTTAAAGAGCAGGCAAAACCTTTTGAAGGAAAAAAGATCTTGTCAGTAACAGGCAACAGTAAGATCGACCAAAAGAGACTGGATGGTAAGAAGATCAAGGCGCTCAAAAGCTGGGGGAAACATTTCCTGATCTGTTTTGACGATTTTATCGTACGCATTCACTTTTTAATGTTTGGCTCCTATCTCATCAACGAACGCAAAGAACAAGCGGTCAGACTAAGTCTGAAATTTCAAAACGGCGAATTGAATTTCTACAATTGCTCTATAAAATTCCTGGAAGGAACCGTTGACGATCATTACGACTTCAGCATCGACGTGATGAACGATAAATGGGATCCCCGGAAAGCCAATAAAAAACTTAAACAAACTCCAAACAAGATGGTCTGCGACGCTTTGCTCGAACAAGACATCTACGCTGGTGTTGGAAATATTATTAAGAACGAGGTGCTCTACCGCGTACGGGTTCACCCTGAATCAAAAGTAGGAAAAGTTCCTATCGCTAAACTCAGAAAGATGACAAAAGAAGCAAGGAGCTACAGCTTTGAATTTTTAGAATGGAAAAAGAATTTCGTATTAAGAAAACATTGGCTCGTGCATACCAAAACTGTTTGTCATCGGTGCAATCTTCCGATCGTCAAAAAATACACGGGTGTAAAAAAACGCAGAAGTTTTTTCTGTAACAATTGTCAACTTCTTTACAAATAATACTGGCATGGATATACGAATCGGTTGTTCAGGATTTTACAATGCACATTGGAAAAAAATATTTTATCCGGAGGAAATGCCCCGCAAAGATTGGTTGAGTTTTTATTGTGAGAAACTTAACACGCTGGAACTAAACAATACGTTTTACAAATTTCCTACCTTAAAAACAATGAGCAGTTGGTATCAACGAAGTCCGGCGGATTTTTTATTTTCAGTAAAAGCGCCAAAGTTGATCACACACTTAAGTCGCTTCAATGATTGCGAACAATTGATGGAAGATTTTTATTCTGTTTGCACAGAAGGATTAAATGAAAAATTAGGCTGTCTTCTTTTTCAGCTCCCTCCTAGTATTGCGTATGATGAAGAAAAATTGCAAAACATTATCCGCTATATAAGACCCGGTTTTAAAAATGTGATTGAATTTCGCCATACCAGTTGGTGGAATGAAAAAGTCTACAATACATTAGCCGGGCATGACATTATTTTTTGCAGCGTAAATCACCCAAAACTTCCGAATACGCTTGTTATTAATAGTGATAAAGTCTACATACGATTACATGGAAACCCTGAAATGTTTTATTCAAATTATTCGACAGAGTTTCTGAATAAACTGAGTCAATTCATTCTTACCAAAAAGAATTTAAAAGAAATTTTTATTTACTTTAATAATACTGCCAGTACTTCCGGGGTGTTGAATGCATTGGAGTTGCGTGAAATTTTTAATATTTAAACGTCATTTCTGTGTTTGAATAATAGTAGGGTGATTGTTTGGGGGGACACAAACAATGGCGAAGGATAGCTTTTGAAAAGAGTGGATTGCTGCCGTCCCCGCAAAAGAGTGGTGGTGTGCATTGCTGGCGGGGACGCCAGCAATGATGAGCGGGGACAGCAGCAAACAAAGAAAATATCTAAAAAAAATTAAATATAACGTTGAACCTAAAGTCAACTTCTCACGTTAAATTTCCAGGTTACGAGTGTAACCGGCAATCAGACTTACTTATAAATTACTTAAGTATTTGCTTTTTGTTAATGTGTCACCAAAGGAAAGGAGGTACCAAATGTCTAGTCCCAAATTAATTTCATCCGGTATTATTAACTCATTAATAATTAAAAGCAAAGCTTCATAAACGCTTTTAGAGTTAATTTATCAGGAGATAAATACCGGATAAATTTAACCGAGGATTGAAACGCCTTCCGTTGTGAAATGGGGGGCGTTTCGCATTACCAGCAAACAGTAGCGAGCAAACAGTTATTTCAGCAAGAGCAAGAGCAAGAGTAGTAAGTACATTCTCTCTACTCTTGCTGTTGCTCTTGCTGACCTGCTATTATTAGGTAACTAAAGAGACCAATACAACACTGAATTTTGCAAACAGAGTCGTTTGTGAGACACAAACAACGGCCGATTTTAAAGATTGTTTCTACGAAGCCGCTGTTTGTATTCTCAAAAACAGCTTGTCGACTTCATCATCATAGTTGGTACAAAAAAATATATCATTACCTTATTTTATATTACCAACTCATCCAGCGACAAATTCAACAATTACCAGCAAACAGTAGCGAGCAAACAGTTATTTCAGCAAGAGCAACAGCAAGAGTAGTGAGTACATTCTCACTACTCTTGCTGTTGCTCTTGCTGACCTGCTATCATTTTATATCAACAACCCATCCAACGACAAGTTCAACAACTTTATATAATCTTCCTTTGCTGTAAACACATAATGTTTCTTCTGTAAGTATTCAAAAAATGAAATTTCTTTTTCAATAAAAATCTGAAGATTATATCCTTCTTTAATTTCTTTTTTTGCCCTTCCCTCTTCCAATATCTTTAAAAGCTTCGCTCTTACTTCAGCAAAGTATTCGTCCATGGCAGCATACTCTCCCGGAAATTTCAACTTTAGTCCGTTAAGAAAATCTGAATTAAAACTGATCACTTCATTAAGATGATATGTATAGACCGCCAGGAAGGAGGCTTTCGTAGTATTAGCCTGTGCCGCAGTCTGCATGCATTCCGATTTCCACTTACTGATCAGCTTCTGAATGATCTTCTCTACCAATTTATTTTTGGTTTCGAAATAAGTGTAAAATGTTCTTTTAGAGATAGAAATTGAAGCACAAAGCTCATCAATTGAAAACCAGCTGAGCGGGTGATTTTTAAGATGAGTAATAGCAGCATCTACGATAGACTCGTCTTTGGTTGTTTCCATGTTCAGAGAAACAAAAACTCCCCGGAAAAAATTCCGGGGAGCTGCAACGTTGTTAATAGCCGCCAGACCTTAACAATCGTATGTCAACCAAATCTGTAAAATGTTCTGTCTATGAAAGAACAAGGGACAGACCATTGGAGCGCTATGAATGAGCTACTTGTTGTTCTTGTTTTTTCTTTCCTGAGAACAAACGTCCTACTCTTTCTTTTGCAGAGTCGATCAGATAGTACATAGTAGGTACCAATACCAGGGTAAGCAAGAGTGAGCTTGACAAGCCCCCGATGATCACCCAGGCCATGCCGTTCTTCACTTCTGCGCCGGAGCCTTTGGATAAAGCGATCGGCAGCATCCCTACGATCATCGCTACAGTGGTCATCAGGATCGGACGGAGACGTTCTTTACCGGCTTCGATCAATGCATCTGTTCTTGAATAACCATTTTCTTTCAGGTGATTAGTAAAGTCTACGATCAGGATACCGTTCTTTGCTACCAATCCCATCAGCATGATCAATCCTACGATGGCGAAGATACTCAGCGTTTCCATCGACAAGGCCAACGCCAGGAAGGCTCCGATGAGCGCTACAGGGATGGAGAACATTACTACCAGTGGATAAATTGTACTTTCATACAAGGCTACCATGATCAAATATACCAACAGGAAGCCAATCAACATGGCCAGTCCGAGACTTCCGAACGCATCTTTCTGTTGTTGTGCTTGTCCCTGATAGTCGACGATCACACCCTCCGGTATTTTTGCTTTTTCTACTGCCGCCTGGATCTCGCCGATCACCGTACCTGCCGGGCGTCCGGCGGTGAACGCAGTGACCTTGATACTATTCAAACGGTCTGAACGTTGCAATACGGCTTGTCCCAGTGTTTGTTCTACCTTGGCGATATCGCCCAAACGTACATTGGCGCCTTTGTTGTTGCGGATCGTAATGTTGCGAACACTTTCAATATCTCTTCTGTCGTAACGTTCGGAGATCACATTGATCGCATATTCTTCTCCTTTGTCGGTAAACTTCAATTGATCGTTTCCACGGAAGGTAGTTTGCAAGGCAAGTCCTATCTCAGGAATGCTCAAGCCTACCATATTCATCTTTTCACGATCAATGTCAACACTGATCTCGTTTTGCGGGTTCTTGGTGCTAAACTCTGTGTAGTCTGTACCGGGAGTTTTTTCTACAATTGTTTTCAGGATCTTGGCTGCTTTCCAGATCGTATCCATGTTCACGCCTTTCAGCGCGATCTGGATCGGTGCGTCGCTGTTTCCTGTGATCCCAGTAGGTTTGATCGTCACCTTCACACCTGGAATCCTTGAGATCTCATTCCGTGCGATCTCTCCAAATTGATCGCTGGTGATCTTACGTTTTTCTTTATCTACCATTCGCACCGCTATCTCTGCAATGTTTGAAGTAGAAGTATTTCCCGTAAGGGCGTTTCCGGATTGTGTACCCACGTTGGAGAAAACTTTTTCTACTTCAGGGTGCGCCATTACCATACGCTCCGCTTCGAACACCATTTTGTTGGTAGTATATAGCGGCGTACCTGGTTCCATTTCCAAGGAAATATTCAACTCCCCACGATCGGAAGGGCTTACGAAAGCCGTACCAATAAAGCCTGCCGGGATCAGGGAGAACGAAGCGACAAATAATACAAGAACTCCTATCAAGACATAGCGCTTATGTTTCAACGACCATGCTAAAGAACGTCCGTAAAATTCTTTTAATTTTTCCAACATATTTTCAAAAGCCAGGAAGAATCTTCCGAAGAAATTTTCTTTTGATAAATGTACTAAGTTTGCAAACCTTGAAGCCAGTAATGGTGTAAGCGTAAACGATACCATCAAGCTCATCAGGGTAGAGAACACTACTACCAATGAAAATTCTCTAAGAATATTTCCGATCATTCCTCCGCTCAGCGCCATTGGTACGAATACCACCACGTCTACAAGCGTGATCGCGATTGCTGTAAAACCGATCTCGGCGCGGCCTTCGATAGAGGCTTTCATACGGTCTTTACCCATTTCCATATGACGGAAAATATTTTCCAGGATCACAATACTATCGTCGACCAGGATACCTACTACGAGTGACAAGGCCATCAATGTCATCAGGTTCAGGGAGAATCCGAAAGCATACATCAGGATGAAGGTCGGGATCATTGCCGAAGGCAGCGCCACCAGTACGAACAAAGAGCTACGGATGCTGTGCAGGAACAACAACATTACCATCGCCACAATTATTACTGCCAGCATCAAGTCATGCATTACCGCGTCCGCCGAAGCAAGCGTATACACTGACTGGTCAATTGCGATCTGGAAGGTCAATCCTTTGGAAGCATAGGTTTTTGTTAATTCATCCATTTTCTTTTTCACCAGCTCACTTACCTTTACAGCATTGGCATCGGCTTGCTTCACGATCTCAATACCGATCCCAGGGTTACCGTTGATACGGTTTACTGTTTTGTATTCAGTTTGCGTATCGGTGATGGTGGCTACATCTTTCAGGTAAATTCTTCCACCGTCTTTGCTTTGCGCAATGATTAGGTTTCGCAGGTCTTCTACTTTCATGAATTTTTCATCCAACCGAAGAGAGAAACGAGACTGCTCGCTTTCCACACTACCGGCAGGATAAGAAATATTTGTATTAGCAATCGCCTGGTAGATCTGTGTCGGCGTGATCTTATATGCTTCCAGCTTGGCGCGGTCAAATGCAACCTGGATCTCCCGCTGGTTTCCACCGATCAGGTTTACACTACCCACACCGTCTACGTTTGAGAGGATCGGTTTGATCTGCTGATCTACCAGGTCGTATAATTCGGTAGGGCTTAATTTCGCGGAAGCGCTGATACGCAATACCGGTAGCTCTTCTGAGTTGAAACGGTTTACAACAGGATCATCTGCATCGGTAGGTAATTTCGATTTCATCTGGTTGATCTTCCGCTCTGCATCACGTTGTGCAGTAATCGTACTCACACCGGATTTCAACTGGATGATCACTACAGAAACACCTTCCATAGAAGAAGAGTTAACATGATCCACTCCTTCAATCGAAGAGATTGCATCTTCGACAGGTTTGGTAATACTACTCTGCACCTCGTCGGCAGAGGCGCCACGGTAAGTGGTAGAAACCGACAGTACGTTGGCTTCAAATTTTGGCAAGAGGTTATAATTTAAACTCTTGTAACTGATGAACCCAAACAAGATCATCGTGAAGAAGATCACAATGATCAGCAAAGGTCTTTTTATCGATAGTTCGGTTATAGACATAAGAGTAATTATTTAGCTTCGACTACTTCTATTATACTATTAGCAGAAATATTGATCTGTCCGCTGGTGATCACTTGTTCATCTGCATTGAGTCCGCTCAATACTTCGATATTCTCACCAAGGTCGCGACCAAGCACTAGTTTTTTAGCTACTGCTTTTTTATTCTCTACTACATACACATATGGATTTTTCAATCCTTCTACCAATGCTACCTTTGGGATCTGCAGTGCACTGGTAGCGTTCTTCACATCAAAATCCACCAGGATGAATGTTCCACCTTTCAGCGATACTCTATTATCGTTTTGCACAGTGATGCCTACTTCGTAGTTGTGGCTCTCGTCGCCGTTCGGGCTGATATATTTGATGGTTCCTTTAAATTCTTTTTCAGGATAAATTTCTGTGTGGATCACTACAGGCATTCCTTTCTGAAGACTATAAACATTTTTCTCGCTCACCATTACAAACGATTGTAATTTAGAAATATCTACTATTGTTCCGATCACAGTACCTATGTTTACAAATTCACCTTCTTCTACATTTTTCTTAGTTACGGTTCCGCTGATCGGAGCGATCACGTTTCCATCGGCAATTTGTTGCTTGATCAGGGCTACCTGTGTTTTGGCATTTTCATAATTGTACTTGGCATTGTTGTAATCCACTTCTGTAGCCGCTTTTCCTTCGTAAAGGTCTTTTACTCTTTTGTAATCTATTTCATACTTATCAAGTAATAATTGAGAAGACTCCAGGTTTACATACTTCACGCCGTTGTCGATCGAGCCTAGGAATTCTCCTTTGGTTACTGCAGAACCAAGCTCGATGTTCAGTTGTTTTAATTTACCGGCCGAATTGATGCTGATGTTCGCACTGTTGTACGGCTCTACGATCGCAGGTACGGAAAATTTACCGGACACAGGCGCTACGTATGCTTTTGTAGTGGTCACCGGTACAGAGATTGCCGAACGGTCTACTACTTTATTTTTCTCGTTCAACGCTTGTTTATTTTTAAACAGTCGCACTCCAATAAGCGCTATCAGGCCTACGACGACTAATACGATGATAATGGTCTTTTTCATATTGTTAAAATTCTGTGTTGATTTATAATTGTCCTGCAAATTGTTTGATGGTTCCTTTCGAACGTTCCAGATCGATCCTTGCGATCAGATAATTTATTAGTGAATTCAGGTAATTTGTTTGTGCTTCTTTATAAGCATAGTCTGCATTCAAAAATTCTGTAAGTGGTGTCGCGCCTTTTTGGTATTGAAGGTCTGTGTCATCGAATACTGCTTTGGCCAGGTCCAAGTTGTTTTTATTTGTCTGCATATTGTTATATGAATTCATCAATTGCGTATTTGCATTTTGGATCTGTAATTTATAAGCCTGTGAGTTAATGATCAGGTTTTGGCGATTTGTGCTTAGTGTGAGAGCGCTTTCCTGTACCTGGCTATAGCGTCTCCAACTACTAAAGATGGGCACATTAAGACGGAGGCCTACGGATGAATAATCGTAATGATGATCAAAGGATGTGGCAAATTCATTTCCGAACATGTTTGTTCCGTATTTAGCATATCCTGTCAAAGTAGGTAAAGATGCTGCGCGTTTTCTCCGAAGATCAATTTCCTGCAGGAGAATATTTTTTTCCATGATCTTATAATCCGGCTTTACACGAATATCAAAATCTTCCCAGTTCGGCATTACCACCTCTTGCTGATAGTTGATAGTATCGACAATAAGAATATCCTTGTCAATATCCACGCCCATGGCATTCTTCAGGCGATTCACAGAAAGTTCGTAGTTGGTTTCTGCTACTTTTTTCTGGGAAAGAATATTATTATAACTTACCTGTACACGGTTCAGGGTAAGTCTCGTGATAGATCCTTTTTCGTATTGAAATTTTTGCACTTTCAGCAAGTCTGTAAATTTCTTTTCATTTTCAGAAAGTAATTTCAGTTGTTCTTTATAGATCAATACCTGGTAATAAGCGTAAGCCGTGTTGTAGATCATATCGTCGTCGTTGCGTTGCTTTTTGAGCACAGCTACTTCGATATTAGGCTTATTGGCTTTAATACCTTCGATGATAGTTTGATCGTAAAGTACCTGATCGGCCTGAAGGTTAAGACCTGTAACGTATGTGTTACCAAATTGTACGTGCAAATCGCCAGGGGCTCCGAGCGCTTTTCCAGGGATCACTGTTGTAGGACGTTTGATGTTGTCGTCAAAAGCACCGGTAAAGTTGACCTGGGGAAGATACGCCGCCATGCCTTCTGTTTTCTGGCGTTCGGCGTAAGCAACTCCATTGGTATAAACCAGGTTGTTAGGATTTTTCCCCAAGGTATAGTCGATGCAATCTTTTAGAGTCATCGGCTGTTCCTTTTGCTGCGCAAGGGATTTGGGAATGCTTAGGGGCAGGAAAGCCATTCCCAGGATCAGAAGAAGAGTTTGTTTGTTAAGCTTCATATACTTTTATATTTATTACTTAGTTCCGGAGTAGACGAACCAACTGGGGAAAAATTTTATTTACTTGTTTAATTTTTTCCATTTTTTGTGAAGTTCCGGCAGTTCGCCTTGCAGGAATTCCATAAAGTTTATGGCTTTCTGGAGTTTAGAATTAAAGTCTTTGGTAGATTTGGTACGTACCTCCAGGATCTCTTTCATCAGCTGGCTCACTTTTAGCAAGTGTTGAAATCTTTTATCGAAGTCATCTTCCCATTGTCCGATGCGGTTTCTGAAATAGCGTTTACGTTCGCCGGGGCGGGTGATGTATTCAATTCTCTCAGAGGTCAAAAGCGTGTTTAATGCACTACTGGCGGCGCTTTTGCTTATTTGCAGCGTTTCATAAATTTCTTCAAAGGTCAGTTCCAGCTCATCGCAGATCAGGAGTAACCCCATGATGCGTGCCTGGGCTGGCGAAACGCCACTTTTTTCCATGTACACGCCCATCTTCTCGATAAGCTCTTTTTGTTTTGAATTTAATTTGATCGTTCTCATATGAAAGCAAAGGTAATAGTTTTTTTAGTTCTGTTACAACAGAACTAAAAAGAAAAAACTGTACTAATTGAGATTTTTACTTACATAAGATCAAAATGGAGGGTTTCTATTTTAAATAGCAAAAATCATATTTGCTTTACAAAAAATAAAACGTCTGAACCTTGATTTACAGGATTAAAGGATGAACATGATCTTTAATAACATTCTTCATGAAAACTTTTAACCCTGTAAATCAAGGTCTGACATTATTTATGGCTCAGCAAGAAAAAGGAATAACCTACTTGTGCCTGTTCGAATGTTGTATTCCAGTAGCCCTGCTGCCAATAGAGTTGGTAACGGAAAAACAATTTACCTTTCGATGGTGCGGATCTGTTAGGGTTAAACGTAGCCAGGAGTGCCACCTGGTTGTATTGTTTACTGGTTGTACCTTTCTCACTATTTGTATTATAGCTTTCCAGATTAGCCACTTGAGTAAAGCTATTATCGCGGAGATAATACCATACATGACTATAGGAAAAATTAAAACAATAACGCTCGTCTGATTTTATTTCCCAGGTGACTTTGGGATAAAACCGGACAGTGTTTACACCAAAGTTATTAGCTACTTCCGTATGTACGATTTGGTTGTTTTGATATCTTCTAACCGAATCGGTAATACTGGTACGTCCATATCGAAAGCCAGCATCAATATAGAACAAAGATTTGAAGGAAGGAATATCCCATGTTGTCAAATTAAAATCAAAACCTGCGTTGAAATTTTCGTATTGACGCAACTTCAACGTAGATGTGTATTTTAAAGGAGTGTATTGATTATCGATGACACGGTCTTTGTAATCTAGCAAAAGGTTTTTGTTGTTTTTTTCAATTTTGGATAGTACAATTTCTGGTTTAATGTATCCACCAAAGGAAACTTTCATGTTCAAATTCCTTCTTTCAAACCAAATGAATCGATAGGTAATAAGATTAACTTTTCTGGAGATCTCCGTTTGAACTAATCCATTAGGGTTATTGTCATTAAGTCCTACAAAATCACTATATACTTTTGCTTCAAAAAGCTTGTAAGTATTTTCTTTAGTAAGCGTCATACTTTTTTCGACGTTATTACTAAACTTAAAATTCATGACAGTATCCTGAGGACTATAATCTCTTCGGTCTACTTCTAATTTTTCTATATAATCTGAAATCACATTTCTGACGTCCATGGTATAGACTTCTCCATCAGGTCCTTTTGCGTATAACAAATAGCTATCTTTATATTTCCAATAATCCCACTTGCGAGAAAAACCGATTGGATATTGGTTGTTAAATTTTAGAAACTTACTTTTAACAGTATCTGTTAAGGTGCCTATCACTACTATATTTTCGATAAACCCATCGTTAAATTCTATTTCTAATTCTGTTATTTTAAATGTATACGAGATACGTTCGCGGTCTATACGAATATATTCTTTTGTAAGTAAGGTCTTTTGATTTTGATATTCCTGAATTTGTTTTTGCAACAAAACAGTACTATCTCTTTTTTCTTTTATTAATACATCTAATGCTGTGTTATCTGATGCAATCTTGGTTATTCGATTATATAAATTAATAATACTATTTAAGCTATCAGCAACAATATATATAGCCTTTATACTATCTTCAAGAGTAGTTATTTGCTTTTTTTTAGCTGAATCTACCATTATTGTATCTTTCTCTATTTTTGTTTCTTTGTCTTGCAATTCACTTATTGCAGTCTCTATTTTATATCCAGTAGCGCGTATTCTATCAGGTAAGGAATAATTAGAATATTTGATCAGCAAAAAATTAGGATATTTTTTATTAAAATTTTCAATATATTTTCTACAGGTATCATTTAATGCATCTGTACTTTTTTTCTTCTTCACTAGACTATCTATTGTAGCTTGAAGGATTTTAGTTTTCATGTCGCAGGTATTTAAGGAATCATTGAATAAGCGATTAAAGTCATTTAAACTATCTTCCTTCATCTTAACTTTTTGCGACAAATTATATTTTAATGTTTCCTTCAATTTCTTTTTCCAGGTTTTTGGTATTTCAACAGCTGAACGGTATTTTAATTTATCATATCCAGCATAATCCTGTGGATCTTCTCCTTTTTCTATTTGTTCTTTTCCCTTCACTATTCTTTTAAAATGTCTATACTTTCTATAAGAATCTCTATTGCTATAAAACACTCTTTCTATATTCACTGTATCGCGAAAATAAATTTTCCCAGCCGTAGGAACATCATGAACAGTTGCATAAGTTACTGACGATACTGTATAAACATAAAAAAGACGGTCTGCTTCATTTCCAAGGGTTGAATCCACTTTTTTCGAATCACTAGTATTCGTCAATTCTATTGTATCATCCCCCGCAACTAGTTTAAAATATTTAATAAAATTTAAACGAAAAGCTTGTTCTGTGTTCGGAGATAGAATAAACGTTTGAGTACTACTATCGTCATTATTCTTCATGATCGTATATTTATATTTATACGGTCCAATTATCTCAGCCTTGATCAAATAATCGGCCGATTGAAGTACATTAAAAGTAGGTAACTCTACACTGGTAGCAGTAGAAGGGTTTGTTTGAGCAAACACAAATACATTTGCGACTACCAAAAAAAGAACAGATAAAAACAATGATTTCATAAAGCAGTGCGGTTGATTTTAACAATAATAGAATCTAACGGGGTAGTTGTAGTGAATTTAAAAGGAATAGAAAGTGTATCTCCTGCCGCTCCAAAAGTACTTGTGACTATATCCTGCATTTGTCCTGAGAGAGTATAAGAATTTCCTTGAAATTGCCCTGACTCTACTAATCCATTTATCCATCGTATCCCTTCTATGTCTTTGTCAAACTCAAATCCGCATTCCCCGTTCTTATCTACCCAGGCAGTGGCTAATCCTGCACTTTCAACGGTATTGTTTTTATAGCCATAAAAAGTACCTTCATAATACCCTTTATAATCGCTCCCAATATTATTTTCGCTAATTATTTTTATCACAATATTTTTTTTCTGAAGCAGCGATACAAGATTATTCCCAAGTGTAAATATTGAACTGTCACCAGCAGTCAACGTTTCTGTAATTGAAAAACTTTTTCTGAGTATAAGGTTTGATTGGATCTGCGCAGAATCCGGAAAATAGATACTAACTATTAATGTGAGCTGAGAAATAGGATTGGTGCCTAAATACAACACCTTTAGTTTCGTAACTAACGAACTGTTTTTTTGCGTAGGATCCGAATGCACTTGTTTGAAATCATATCGATACTTTCCATCTGTAATAGAGACAATCACGTTGTCATCATAATTGGTAGGCCCTACAAAATTATCTTTACATCCCTGTGTAAAAACAACCAGGCAGAGGCATATCAAAAGGTAAATTGTTTTCATAAAAATAAGGTCTTGAGTATTGCGGTGCATACTAGTGAGAACCTTACAATTTTACCATACGCTCTTAAGCGTATATTTAACGATAATTACAAAAAACGAGACGAAGACATTCCTGCCTTCGTCTCGTTTTTACAATCCTTAAATAAAAATCCTGAAAATATTCTAATCTTGAATATCAAGGTTCAGACAAAAAATCACAAGGCCGCCTTATCTCCCAAAATTACGATCGACCTGCCTTCCAATAAAATCTCTTCTTCTGCTTTAAAAATTTTCCCATCAACTTCTTCCACTGCTGTATCAATCTCCTTCTGCCATTCAGCAGTATAGGGGCCTCCGGGCAGTATGAACTTTGTAGGTTCGTGATGTGCGTTGAACAGTACTAAAAAGGAATTGTCGACGATCTTGTCATTATTAGATTTCACAAGGCGTGTAGATTTCCCATCAATAAAAAATCCGAGCGCAAGCAGGTGTGTGGTTTGATGTTCTGCTTTTACTTCCTGTCCATCGGGAAGAAACCATGCTAGATCTTTGATGTCGCCTCTATCGGGCAATGGCTTTCCTTCCAGCCATTGGCGACGACTGAAGTTAGGATGGCCACAACGCATGGCGATGAGTTTTTGCGTAAATTTTATCAGGCCTTTGTCTGCCTTAGCCCAGTTGAGCCAGGAGACTTCGTTGTCCTGACAATAGGCATTGTTGTTTCCATTTTGTGTTCTTCCCAATTCATCGCCAGCTGTTAGCATTGGCACACCCTGCGAAATAAAAAGCGAAGTGAGCAGATTTCGTTTTTGTCTTTGCCTAATGCTATTGATTTGTTCATCGTCTGTAGGCCCTTCCGCACCATAGTTGCAGGAAAAATTATCGTTGCTGCCGTCCTGGTTTTGATGTCCGTTTGCTTCATTGTGTTTTTGATCGTAGGATACAAGGTCTTGCAAGGTAAAGCCATCGTGCGAGGTGATGAAATTTATACTGGCCATCGGATTGCGGAAATCTTTTTCGTAAAGATCAGGACTGCCGGTCAGACGTTGCGTGAGCTCGGTAAGATGATACTCCTCTCCTTTCCAATAGCGGCGCAGGCAGTCACGAAATTTACCATTCCACTCAGCCCAGCCGGGAGGAAATTTTCCTACCTGGTATCCGCCTTCTCCCACGTCCCAGGGTTCTGCGATTAATTTTACCTGCGAGATAATGGGATCTTGGTAAATAATATCCATGAACGCACTGAGCATGTTTACCTCATGCAGCCCACGCGCCAGTGTAGCAGCGAGATCGAAGCGAAAACCATCTACGTGCATTTCCAGGATCCAGTAACGAAGGCTATCCATGATCAGGCGTAGTACTTCGGGCATGTAGGCGTTGAGCGTATTACCGGTGCCGGTGTAATCGAAGTAACGTACTTTGTCTTCGCAAAGCCTGTAGTAGACAGGATTGTCAATTCCTTTGAAAGAAAAAATCGGACCACAATGATTGCCTTCCGCGGTGTGGTTGTACACTACATCCAAAATCACTTCGAACCCTTCTTTGTGAAGTTCTTTTACCATTTGTTTGAATTCGCTCACCTGCTCGCCAGTGATGCCAGAAGAACAATAACCTGAATGCGGCGCAAAATATCCGGCGGTGTCGTATCCCCAATAATTAGAAAGTTTACGATCGATCAATTCCTGCGGGTCAAAATAATGATGCACAGGCATGAGTTCGATGGTGGTTACGCCGAGGTCGCGTAAATATTGGATTGTAGCAGGATGATAAATAGCAGCATAGGTACCACGTATATTTTCGGGAATTTCGGGATGCAGTTTCGTAAATCCTTTTATATGCAATTCATAAATCACTGTCTGGTGATAAGGAATGTAAGGGCGCTTATCCTGTTCCCATTCAAAATACGGATTGATCACTACTGATTTAGGAATAAAGGCGGCGCTATTTTTTTCATTAAAACTATTTTCGTCGCTGAAGTAATGTCCATATACTGCTTCATCCCATTTCATCGGGCCGGCAATGGCTTTGGCGTATGGATCGATGAGTAGTTTGTTGGGATTGAAACGAAGACCGTTCGTCGGCTCGTATGGACCGTGTACGCGATAACCGTAAAGTTGTCCGGGTTTTAAATTATCGATATAACAATGCCAGATATGGTGTGTTCGTTCTATCATTGTTATTCGCTCCGATTCCTGTTCATCGTTCAGATGGTTAAATAGACAGAGCTCTACGCTGATGGCATGTTCACTAAACAAAGCGAAGTTAACGCCTTTGCCATCCCAGTTGGCACCTAATGGATATTCCTTGCCATGAAAAATAATCATGTTCATAATTGCTGAAACTTTTACAGGTTGTGTAGCAAAGATGAAAAAGAATCTGGCGAGGGGGATTACATGTTTTTGGAAAAATATTATATAAATTATGAGTTATGAATTATGAGTTATGAATGGTTTTGATGAAAAATAAATATAATCAAGTTTCATATTATCGCTCATAACATAAAATTCATAATTCATAATTCATAATTCATAATTCATAATTCATAATTCATAATTCATAATATTAATTCTCTTTCCTGCTGCGAATTAATGACAGGCGTTTAAGCACGAATTGTTCAAATTCTTGTCTAGGGATTTCCAGGAGGTTGATGGTTTTATCGGTAAGGATATCCATTTTGAGTAGAAGGTAAGAGAGTTGTTCGTATTTTTTTTCGAGTGTATTGAACTCCTGTTTTATTTCCGGGTGGAAAAATTCTACGCTTTGTAAAAGTCCGCTTTGTCTTCTATGGATTTGTATGGCTTCGGTGAGTTTTAGCATCTCCTGGTTGCACAGGACGATCTCCTTGGTTCTTTCTTTTTCGCTCATGTTTTTAATTTAAGTTTTGAAAAAAATAATCCTTGTTATTTTGATAGGCGATAACAGTATTTAAAAAAATCATTGTGGATGTATTGTCTTTATGAAGATCGTGTGATAGGATCATTTTCAGCGAAGAACGGATCTCTTCCCTATTCACTGGTTTGGTCATATAATAAGAAGCTCCCAGTATCTTAGCGTCTTCTATATCGGCGATATACTTAGTGGTGGCATAGATCACTACGGGAATATTTTTCAGACGTTTATTTTCTTTTATTTTTCGAAGACATTCTTTTCCACTCATCACAGGCATCATGATGTCGAGAAAAATGTACTGAGGCAAAGGACTGATCTTATCTAACAATTGTAAAGCATCTGAGCCGTTAAGTGCATGAAGACAATTGATGTTTGGATTTAATTCTACCAATATTTTTGCCAAGACTTCCCTGTCTTCGCAATCATCGTCTATCAGCAATATTGACAAAGTATTCATTGTAAAAAATAATAATGTGATATAAGCAGATATAGGATCTGAAAACTAAAAAACGTTGAAAATCTGGGAACGTTGATCTATCGAAGCAATCCGTTTTTGACGGCGTATTTAATCAATGTTGCGGTATTTTTTGTCTTAGTTTTGTCTAGAAGATTTTTTCTTCGGGTTTCGATCGTACGTACGCTGGTAAACAGCTTGTCGGCAATCTCGGCGTTGGTTAGTCCCTCTCCTATGAGTTGCAGCACATCCATTTCCCTTTCCGTAATATCGAGCGCTGCGGCAGACGGAGCTTTATTGATCTCTGGCTTAAATTTATTGAGAAGATTTAATGTAAATTCAGGACTTATAAAAATTCCATTGTTGACGATTCTTTTAATGGCAAACAACAATTCCTCCTTGGAGGCATTTTTAAGAATATACCCGTCGGCACCTGCACTGAGCATATCAAGGAGATAGCCTTCGTCGTCGTGCATCGATAAGATCAGTATTTTTAATGTCGGATGTTTCTCTTTGAGAATTCTTGTACATTCAGAGCCATTCATTCCTGGCATGTTCATGTCCATGAGTACAACATTGGGTTGCTCTACTTCCAACATCTTGATTGCTTCCTGTCCGGAAGCAGCTTCTCCTGTGATCGTACAGTCCCGTTCGAGCAAGGCTTTCAACCCTTGTCTTACAATCTCATGATCTTCTACTAAAAAAACCTTAATTTGCATTCTTGTATTTTTTCAACTAAAACCTTTTTTAGCTGAACATTTAAAAGCACGTTGATTTTCTAAATGATAACTGATGAATCTTATTTTGATTCTTCGGCAGGATCCTTGGCAGGAACAAAATCAACTACCATTTCGGGATTCTGTTTGACTTACTTATCAGTTGACCCATTTTATAATGGCAGGTTATCTAAATATACGGCTTATGAATGAAAATCCTCACATATGCCTTTTATACTCACTCTGATTTAAATAATCATTCGCACCGTAAAAGTATAGGATCGGAATTGATTAAAAAATGTGGAAAATACTAAAAATATTGCCATAAAGTACTGATAAATATGAATTACAACAATAAAATACAATTATGTGGAATATACGTATTAGTTTTCTTTAATCTTCAGTGGAATAATCACTGCGAAATGTGTTTTTCCGGGAATAGAATTTACCCGGAGTGTGCCGTCCAATAAATTGATCCTGTTTTTTACCGTTTGAAGACCGATCCCCTTATTCATAGGACTGAGTAGTTTTTCATCAAAGCCAATCCCATTATCGTACACATTCAGGTAAAGGTTATTTTTAATTGCTTCAAAGGTGATCAAGGCCCGGTCGGCCTTTGAGTGTTTGAGAATATTGTTGAGCAATTCCTGGATGATCCTATAGACCGAAAACTCAATCTTTTCGGGCAATCTCTCTTGGAGCTTGGCAAACTGGAAATTCACCTGGAGAAGGTCACTGGCAATGCGGCGGTATAGGCTTTTCACCGCTACTTCGATCCCATACTCTTTCAACACAGAGGGTACAAGCTCAAATGAAATACGTCTCGTATCTTCGATCGCTTGTTTTACAATGCCGGTGAGCTGTTGCAAATACAACGCATCACTTGCGCTGCCGTTGAGTAATTCTAATCTTGTCTGGATACCATAGAGCAATTGAGCTACGCCATTATGCAGATCTTCCCCGATCCTCTCCCGCTCTTCTTCCTGGGTATGAATGATCGCATTAAGAATTTCTTTCTGCTGCCGCAATTTAAGGTCCATCAAAGATTGCTCTGCCTGCTTGCGTTCAGTAATGTCGAGATTGGTAGCTACTACTCCATCTTCGGCTTTTACAAACATGCAGGAATACCATTTATTGAAATCTTCAAACGGATAAAAATATTCTAACCGCACCGGCTCGCCGCTTTCTACGGCTTGTACGATAGAGCCAAAAAGTCCCGAAGCTTTAATACCGGGAAATTCTTCGGCATATAATTTTCCTACAAGGTCTTTACGACCGGTTTCTTTTTCCAATTCTTTGTTGGCAAACATGATCCTGAAATCTTCGATCTCTCCTTCGACATTTCTTACGGCCTTTAGTACCGACATCTGTATCAAGCTGGTATCAAATACCGACCGCATAAGCGCCGAAGAATCTTTCAACTCCAGGTCATAACGCTTGCGATCGGTGATATCTTCGGTAATGCCTACTACAATATTTTCATTTTTATACCGTACAAGATTTACACGATTTATAAAATTCCGTTCTTCGCCGTCTTTGCGGATCACGCGGTATTCTGACGTTACGGGTTGATTTCCCTCTTTGAGCTGTCCGGCCTTATAGATCAAGGCTTGCCGGTCTTCTGGGTGAACAAATTGAGGAATAATTTCAATATTCAGTCCAATCTCTCCCGGCTCGAGTCCGAAGAGACGATACATATTATCGGAATAAAAAGTATGGTTGGTTACCGGCTCCCAGGTCCAGGTACCCATATGGGCAATGACTTCCGCATAGTTGTATACTTTATTTTTCAACTCCATCAACGTATAGGCTTCCGTGAGTTCTTCTTCCGCTTTTTTACGTTGGGAAATATCTTCTCCGGATACAATGATCATATTGTTCAGTTTTACGATCACAATTCTATACCATCCATCGATCGTACCGCCTTTGTAGTAGCGTTCGATATCAATTGGGCTGGAAGTTTTCATTACTTTCTTAAAGGCATCAAAAATATCGGTTTCCAGGATCTCCGGATAATAATCGGTAAAGTAAAAGCCGACCGGATTTTCCCCTTTGTTATTTTTTTTCACCTGCCTATTTGCGGCGATGATCTCAAAGTTCAGAATTTCTCCCTGTGCATCATATATGGCTTTCAATACGCTGATAGTATTGGGAGAGCCATCGAAGACAGATTGTAAAAGGTTTTTGCTTTCGTTGAGTTCGAAGGTGCGTTGTTTTACCTGTTCTTCCAGTTTAGCAAGATAAATTTCCTCGGCGTCTTTCAATGCCTGCTCCGCGCGGGCGCGCTCTACAGCTGCCCAGGTACGTTGGGCAGTTTCTTCCATCAACACCAGTTCGTTTTCTGTCCAGGTATGTGCCTCTTTGTAATGCACAAAAAGCACGGCAATGAGTTTGCCTTCTTTTACTAATGGAATGTTGACCGAAGCGCCGATCTCCAAAATACGGTGTGCTTCTTTTTCTTCTGTGGTAAGGGATAGATGTTGTGCAATATTATTACGCACTACTGTTTTCCCGGAAGCAAGGTCTTTCATCAGGCTTTTTCCATAGTCATCGTAACGGTATTTACCTTCAATGCCGATGGAATTGTTCACGTAATTGCGGGTAACAATAATCGTATCGTTGTCATCCTGGTCTTCGGCGTAGCCTACGCGATTGGCCCCCAAAAATTTTCCGAGCGTACAGGAGGCCTGGTATTGGATGTCTTCGGCCCTGGCCAAGGGCCTGATCGCATCGCTCAGCTTGAGCAGATAGATTTGTTTTTCTTCGTTTTGTCTTGAAAATTCTTCTGCCCTTTTACGATCTGTGATGTCGTAAAAAAGTTTTGCTACATAATCTTTGGAATTATTGACGCGGAATAAATAGACTTCAAACCAACGTTGCATGGGCGCTACATAATCTTCAAAGCGGATTGATTCTCCTGTTTCTGCCACTTTCCCTGCTCGCTCAACCCAGCTGGTTTCTATACCAGGAACCAGTTCGCTCAATGTTTTACCTTGTGCATTTTTCATCCCGGATTGTTTTTCGAAGGCGGGATTCATATCTGCATAACGGTAATCGAGGACTCGTCCATTTTCATCGTAGATCATTTCGAGAATACAAAATGCTTCGTCGATGGAATTAAAGAGTGCCAGGTATTTATCTGTGGCTTGCTGTGCCAATTCGTCTTTTACACGAAGCAATTCATGTTCGATATTTTTTCTCCAGGTTATATCGTGTGCAATACTAATTGAATGGGTGGCATTTCCTTGCCCATCGCGACGGAACACATGGCCACGTACGGCTAGCCAGATCCACTCACCGCTTTTAGCGCGGGCCCGGTATTCCATGTAATTTTCTTCATCGTCTTTGAGCGTGGTAAAACGTTTGTAATACTCTACTATATGATGTGCGTCTTCAGGATGCTGAAGGAGTTTGCTCCGTACTTCGAACGGAAGCGCCGTTTGTTCTTGTTTAAAATCCAACATTGTAAACGTTGCTTCACTAATGTATTCGATCTCATTGGACGGATGTGCAACCAGCATTACAATATCTCCCATCGTAGAGAGAATTGATTTAATGAAGTGTGCTTGTTCTTCTATTTCTCCTTCGTTTTTTTTCCTTGCGGTGATATCCTGTCCTATATGCAATGTAGTAAGCGGCACACCTCTTTCATCGCGGCTCAGCACATTGCCACGTACATGAAACCAGAATATTTCCCCGTTCTTTTTCCTAAACCTATATTCTACAGTATTAACTTCTTTATCTTTCAACGTATAGAGCCTTTCATAATAAGCAGTCAAAGCAGGCACATCGTCTGGGTGAACAAGATTTTCTTTTCTTTCTTCCGGTGTCATGGAAGCCAGTTCTGCTTCTGTATACCCAATTGCGAGCAGAGGATCACGGTTAAAATATTCTAGCTTGCGTGAAGGCAGACTGATCACGGAGATGATATCCGGAATTGTTTCGGTGATAGAGCGGATCAGGTTTTCCTGCTCTTTCAGTTCACGCTCCGACTTCTTAAGTGCAGAGATATCGCGGGCAATGGCAAGCACGGTTTCTACTTCACCTTTTGGATTTCTTTCGGGAACAAGCCGGGTGTAAAAAAATATTTCACCTGAAGGTGTAGGAAAAGAACTGTAGTATTCCTGTATCATACCTGTATCAAACACTTTGCGAAGGCTTTCCATCCAGGGAGTGGTCCGTTCTTCCGGTTGTCCCATTTCAGGATTGGTCTTTCCTAAAAGTTCTTCATTCTTTACGCCTGTTTTTTGTTCGAAGGCACTGTTGGCAAATAATAATCTTAAATCTTTTGACCACCGGGAGATTGCGTCTGGCGTGTTTTCTACGAGAGACCGGTATTGTTCGCGGCTACGGTGCAGTTCGTCGATCTCATTAAAAAGTAAAATACATCCTTCTTCTGTAGGTGAGGCGCTCAGAAGGAACCATTTTTCAGTATTGGGACAGACATATTCGTATTGAACCGGTTGTTTGTGCAGTAACACTTGCTCTTGCAAGACGGGCATCCAAGGTGTGATCTCAGGAAAGATCTCAGAGAGCACCAGCCCCAGCATATTTTCTTTTGTTTTCATGAAAAGAATTTCTGCCGGCCGATTGACATAAGTGATCTTCGCCTCCTGATCCAACGCAAGACAGGCCTCGCGGATGGTATTAAGGATACGCTCAGCCATGGTAGATCCGTATTGCATGTTCATCGCATTTAAATTTAAGTTTGAAACATTTGCGATACCAGAGTGCCGGATAAAAAGATTTTTTTGATCAATTTGAATTTCAAATTTTATCCATCGGTCGGCAGATAAAATTCACGATTTTGCCCGGCATCTGGGATATGGCATCTATTTTACATACCGAATATAAAATAACCTGAGGGGAAAAGAAATAAAAAACCGGGAACTACAGAAGGGTGATCTGAAAAAAATGTTCCCGGACTCTCAACCAGCGTTAGATTCATGAGTATTATCCGACAGAATAATAATCTTGATCTGGAACAAAGATCATGATTGAACCGGCATTTACTTTTACAGGAAACTGATTCCTTTTTTCATACATCACACCTTATGAAACCCAATGTTGATGAGGCTTACAGCTTACGAAAACCTTCGTATTTACTGGAATTTATTTCGCATTGCCGCATTTTGATTAAAAACAGGGAAGACAAAGGGAATTATAAGACAAAAAAAACCGGGAGAATACAGAGGGCTCTGTATTATTTTCTCCCGGAACTCTCAACCAGCTATGGAACTTTAAATAAGTTTGAAGCTTTTAATGTTTTCTGCCTTTTTCTTAAGACAAACAAATCTACATCAATTAAGAGGTTAAATCCAAGCATTTTTTACCAAATTTCAGAACTCTATTTTTCTATACGCAGATTTGTTTTCTACACCATTTTATCCATCCTATCTCATTGACCTCTCTGTCCTTACAAGAGTTTTATATAAAATATAAATCCGGTTTTAGACCCATCCTTTTTTCCTGAAATCTGGATCTCATATATCATTTTTTTACTCTGTATCTGCTTTACCTATTGTTTACATAGCGTTTTATTTATTTACAGAATCATTACAACTACTTTTCATTAGAGCAATAGAGCGCTTTTAGATTTGCATGTTCAAACAAACTACATAATTGCCCATGCAAAGAGCCATCCATAAACATCGAGCACAACCCACCCACTTCTTTAAAAAAATTCATACCACTTGTTTTACTTTCCTTATGATCCTGATGCTTTCAGGAATCAGCACTATGCTTTCTGCACAGTTTACTCCTGGCAGACTGGTAGTAGTGCAAACAAGTAATAGTGGTAACGTTAAAACCACTAGTTCGGCAATCACGCTGAAAGAGTTTAAAACCGATGGTACTGCCGGAATTTCCTTAGCACTGCCTTCTGGTTCTTATCAGCCAATCCAGATCGCCGCAGGAGCCAGTGGTTCGGAAGGATTCCTGACTACTTCTACCGACGGAAGTTTTTTGATCCTTGGAGGTTTTTCTGTAACAGGTACTACTACCACTGTTTCCGGTACTGCCTCTTCTACTGTAAAGCGTGTTCTCTATACTGTAAATGCTGCTGGAGTAGCTACTAAAGTAGATTCGACCACTAACTACACTGGTAACGATATCCGCGGCGGGATCTCCGACGGTACCAACTATTGGGCCGCCGGTGCTTCCAATACCGGCGAAGGGATCAGCTACATGGGACCTGGCACTCCTGTGAGCCTGGGAGTGAACCCAAGCAACGTAGGCCCGAAAGCATACGGACTTCGTATCTTCAATGGTAATATTTATTATGCCACTCAAAAAGCCGGACCTAACAATACAACTTCCCAGCTTGGTATATTTAAACTGAATACCGGACTGCCTACTACTGCCACCGTTGGAACTGCACAAACAACACAGATCATAAACGCTGGTACTGCTACGCCTACTGATTTTTCTTTCAGTCCCGACGGAAATACCTGCTACGTAGCGATCAACGGCGGAACCAGCGCGGGGATCCAGAAATGGACAAGTGCTGATGGCGGGCTTACTTACACAAACCAATATACCCTGGATGCAGGCGTTGCTATCTTCAGCCTTATAGTGGATTATGCCGATGTAAATCATCCTGTTTTATATGCCACTACCATGGATGATATTTCTGTTGGTAATAATCTGGTAAAGATCGTAGACAATGGGGATGCTTCTTCTTCCACTGTTTCTACAATAGCAACTGCCGGTGCCGGCAACTGGATGCACGGCATTGCCTTCGCTCCTACTTGTCCTGTACTGGCACAGCCTGGCGCTTTTACTGCCAGCTCTGCTACAGTGAACCTGGGACAAACAGCGGTAACTTACACCGTTCCGAACGATGCTTCTGCTACTTCTTACACATGGTCTTATAGCGGCACCGGTGCTACTATCAATGGAACCGGCAACAGCGTAACGATCGACTTTGCCAAGAACGCTACTGCAGGCACGTTGAGTGTATACGCAGTAAACGCTTGCGGGAACAGCACTGCAAGAGCAATGAATATTTCTATCGCCGGTGCAATCCGCATTACTGAATTTATGTATAAGGGTGGCGGCACAGGCGGACTGGGCGAATTTGTAGAACTTACGAATGTCGGCGGTACTGCTGTGGATATGACAAGCTGGAGCTTTGACGATAACAGCGAGACCCCAGGTTCTATGGGACTCGGCGCTTTCGGTACAGTGCAGCCTGGCGAATCTGTAATCTTTACAGAAATTGATGCTGCTACTTTCCGTAGCAACTGGCATTTGTGTTCAGGCATCAAAGTGATCGGGAACAATACCCAAGGCCTTGGAAACGGAGATGAAATTAATATTTACGATGCTTCAAATACTCTTGTGGACCGTCTTACTTATCCTGGCACCGGTGCAATCATCACTTCATCTGTAAGCGCCTGGGTAAGCTTAGCAGGCTTAGGTGCAAACGATATCAGCAAATGGACCTTGTCAGTAGTAGGCGACGGAGAACAATCTGGTACTTCTACGCTGGGAGAAAAAGGAAGCCCTGGAAAAAGCACTATGGCTACCGTATCCTTCGATGCTTGTACAGCAAACAATAGTGCGCCAACTATTGTGATCAATGTAACCAGCACTAGCAATTACCTGGACGGTGGTGTGGCTACTTCTCCGGGCAGTCCATACGCTACCAGCGGTGTACTCAACGATCCTACCGATCCTGCACGTACACTAGGATTTGACTTCACCATCGATGATCCGGATACGGATGTGAACACGCTAACAGTAACTACCAGCAGTAGCAATACTTCTGTAGTGACGAATACAAACGTCGCTGTTACGGGAAGCGGAAGCTCCAGAAATGTAAAGATCACTCCTTCTGCAGTAGGTTTTACCAATATTACCATCAGCGTGAGCGATGGCCTTTCTACTACTTCTTATATTCTAAACTACGGTGCTTCGGCTGCTTCTACTACGCCAGCGTCTACTGTATGGCACACCGGTATGTCGGATGCTTCTGATGGAATAATGCTTGACAATGGTTACTTCATCAGCGGTGACGATGAATTGGATGTATTGAATGTTTATTCCATAGACAACTCTGGTTTGCCGGCTGTTTCGTACGACTACACCAACTTCCTCGGACTGGATCTTTCCAAACCAGAAGTAGACCTAGAAGCTGCTGCTTCCAGCCCGGTGACCAGCGGTAAGATCTTCTGGACAGGTTCTATGAGTAATAGTAAATCTCCTTTCCTTGATCGTCCGAACCGTAACCGTATTTTTGCTACTACGGTAACAGGCACAGGCACTGCAACCAGCTTTACTATGGCGGGTTACTATGATAACATGAGAGCTAAGATCCTTGCATGGGGAGACAGTCATGGATACGATTTCACTTCAAGCGCTGCCGCAGGCGTGGATTCTAAATCTCCAAGTGGCTTTGCTATTGAAAGTATGGTATTCGGACCGGATAACACTACTCTATACATCGGTTTGAGAGCTCCATTGGTACCTACTGCTACGCGCGACAAAGCGGTGATCGTGCCTGTTACTAATTTTGAAAGCTGGTTTGGCAGCGGTTCTCCTTCTGTTGATCCTACGTTTGGAAATCCAATCGAGCTTGATCTTGGAGGAAGAGGATTCCGTGATTTGATCCGCCTGTCAAACGGTACTTATCTGATCATCGCTGGAAACCCCGCAGGGAGCCCGCTCACAGGCGCTATCTACAAATGGACAGGAAATGCCAGCGATGCACCGGTGCGTGTAACTTCTTCCGGCGATAATACCTTAAACATGGAAGGCGTGTTGCCTGTAGTAGAAAGCGGAAAACTTTCTATGAGCAAATTGCAAGTGATCAGCGACGACGGAGACGATGATCTTTATAACGATGGGAACGAGGCCAAAGACGAAACGCCAAACCAACGTAAATTCCGCGTAGACCTGCTTACTTCGCTAGACCTCTGCATGCCTCTGACAAGCGATACTACTGCAAGCATTTGCGATCATTTCACCTGGTATGGCACCAACTATACTGCTGCTGCTACGCCTACCCACACGCTTACCAGCTACCTGGGATGTGACTCTATCGTAACCTTGCATTTGACCATCTCTTCAAACCCTGTGATCAATGCAAATATTGATCAAGCAGTTTGCTCAAGTGTTATAACTATAACGTTGAATGGATCTGCCAGCAATACTACGAGCCAAACCTGGAGTACTTCCGGTACAGGGACTTTCTCTTCTGCAAGTGCTTTGAATGCTACGTACACACCTTCCACTGCTGATATTTCAAGCGGTACGGTGACACTTACGCTTACTTCAGACAACACAGGAGTCTGCACTAGCCCGGTAACCGATGCAATGGATGTTACTTTCCATACCTGTACTTCTATTGCAGGAATGACCGAAAGCCAGGAGATTCAACTGGTACCGAACCCTAACTCAGGGAATGTAGTTGTTCAACTTTCAAATGTGAGCGAAGCGGCTTCACTGGTGATCTACAACGTACAGGGAGAAAAAGTGAGAGACCTTATGATCGCAGCCGGCGCTACAGAGCTAAACCTTGAGCTGAATGATTTGAAAGCTGGTATGTACACCATCGTATTGAAAGACGCATCCGGCAAGCAAATGCTGAAGCGTATGATTCGTAACTAACATTTTTTTGCAACTAATATTTTTGCCTTATTAAAACAAGAAGGCCCGGTGTTCTGCCGGGCCTTTTTACTTGATGCCAGATACCAGATGCCGGATGCCAGATAAGGATATACTTTTAAATAATGATACTTTGTTGTACCAATAGTTTATACGTTTTTAAATAGATGCTCTACTAATTGACTTTATCGTTTTAAAACCTTTGTAGCCAACTTAATTATTGGTACATTAAAGTATATTACCTGATTTTATAGATACAATTATCTGGCATCTTGTAAAAGCATTCTTCATTTTAAAATCAAATCCTTCGATCTGCTCCTTGTCTTTCCAGCATCCAGCCTGGGTATTCGGGGGTCAGCTTACTTACTTCATCGAGTGTTTTTAGTTCTTCGGCAGAAAATTGAATTTCGGTAGAGAGAATATTGTCTTTCAACTGATCCGGATTTTTTGCTCCCAGGATGACCGTGCTTACTACTGGCTGATGCAGCAACCATGCGAGTGACAAGCGAGCGATACTGGTATTTTTTATTTTAGCCATCGGCTCCAGCACATCAATAATATCAAATGCTTTTTCTTTGTCTACCGGCGGAAAATCAAAAGTAGTTCTGCGCGCATCGCTTTCTCCTTTTCCGTCTCGTTTGTACTTACCGCTCAGAAAGCCTCCTGCTAATGGGCTCCAGACCATCAGGCCAAGTTTTTGATCTAATAGTAAAGGCACCAATTCTTTTTCAAGATCGCGCCCGGCGATCGTATAGTAGGCTTGAAGTGAAATAAATTTTGATACTTTATTGTACTGAGAATAAGACAATGCTTTCATCAATTGCCAGGCGGCAAGATTGCTAGCGCCGAGGTAACGGACCTTTCCGCTCTTCACAAGATCGTCGAGCGCTTGGAGTGTTTCTTCCAACGGCGTAAGCGGATCGAAGCCATGGATCTGGTAAAGATCAATATAGTCAAGCTGCAGGCGGCGGAGACTTTGGTCTACTTGCGTAAAAATATGTTTACGTGAAAGTCCCGATTCGTTGGGCCCTTGTCCCATGCGGCCACGCACCTTAGTAGCGATCACAAGATCGTCGCGTTTCAGGCCAAGATTGCGGATAGCTTTGCCGGTCAATTCTTCCGACAGTCCTTCGGAATAAACATTTGCAGTATCAATAAAATTAATTCCTGCCTCTACAGCTTGTTTCACCAGTGTGTCTACCATCGCCTGGTCGAGCTGGCCGATGGCTGTCCAGAATCCTTTTCCGCCAAAGGTCATAGTACCCAGGCAAAGCTCGGAGACCAGCAAGCCTGTATTTCCAAAATTTTTGTACTTCATATTTTTGATTGTTAAAGGTTTGAATAATTGATTGTAAAAAACAAACAGAAGAAAAATTTAATCTGTGTGAATTATTAAACAAATATTATAGTAAAAGATTCCCTGGGTAGCCTTTGATTTACCGGATTCCTAGCCATTAGCAGAGTTGTTTGTGGGGACACAAACAAAGGCTTCGAATAGTGGAATTCTTTAAGCGTTTTGAAAATATATTTTTATAAAGTACTTTTAGCATATCTTAACCAATTTATGGCTATAAACCAGCATTTTTCATCCCTATTATTTATTACAAAACATAAACTCAATTCTATGAAAAAAACAGTACTCTCTCTTCTACTGGCAGCAGCCAGCGTAGTTTGCTTTGCGCAACATACACCTAAGAAGCTTAGTCCACACCATGCTTCTTCTACCACTAAGAAAACTAAAAAATCAGCAGCTCCTTCCAACGCCAAAATAGCAGCGGTGCAAGAGGAAGATGGAAATAATGGTTGCCGCTACGATAGTTCAATTTCCTATGATTCTCCGGATGGAATTAATTATGTTCCTTCGAGTAAATACATTACCAAATACGATGCAAATAATAATGAGATCTTTGCGTCCTCCGTGGATTGGGATAACACTAATATGGTGTGGTATATTCCTGATGGTAGAGATGCATATTTTTATACTTACACTTCGAATACCCAAACAGAAGTCTATAAGCTCTGGGATGCTACCAACAGCGTATGGGTAAATAACTCACAATATATTACTACTTATGATGCCAATCATCATATCATTTCCAGCATAAATCAATCCTGGAATAGCACCTCCAGCATCTGGGTAAATAATAGTAATTATGCATACACGTACGATAGTTATGGGAATGAGCTTACTTCGATACAACAAACCTGGGACAATACGAACAGTGTATGGGTAAACGTCCAACAATACATCAACACCTACGATACCAATAATAACCAGCTCTCCTATCTAGCTCAATATTGGGATGGAACCAACAGCGTGTGGGTGAATAGCGGCAAGACTACAATGACCTATAATACTCACAATGATGAAACTTCTTCTATTAGCCAAGGCTGGGATGCTACCAATAGTGTATGGGTAAATGATAGCCGTAGTTCCTGGACCTACGATGCAAACTACAATGAAACAGTCTATGAGTATGACAATGGCTGGGATGCTGTCAACAATGTATGGATAGGATATAATAAGTATATCAGCACCTTCGATGCAAATAATAATTATACCAGTGAGATCTACCAAAGCTGGAATAGCACCTCCAGCAGTTGGGATAATAATGAAAAATACGTTTACACCTACGATGTCAATAATAATAACACTCAAGCAATATATTATGAATGGGATGGCACCAACAGCGTATGGGTGAACAGTGAAAAATATGACTACACTTATGACTCTAATCACAATGAAATTGTCGAGATAGATTCCGAATGGGATGATGTGAACAATGTATGGGTAAACAGTAATCGTTATACTATGACATACGGCTCAAACCATGAAGAGCTTTCTGGAATAGACGAGGAATGGGACAACACGAATAATGTATGGATGAAAGATAGCAAACACGAATATGTGAGAACCTGTATTACTACAGCTGTTCAAGAAACGGCTGCAACAAGCGCATTGGAAATTTTCCCAAATCCAACCAGCGGACAATTCACCCTGAGCGGCCTTCCTGAAAGCGGCACAATGGTGATCTACAACTACAGCGGCAAAGTAGTGTATCAAACTGCTCTAAACACTACTGACTTGAAAGTAGATCTATCCGGACAAAGCAAAGGAATGTATTTCTATAAGATCAATAACGGTGCACAAAAAACTATCCAAGGAAAAATTGTAGTGGAATAATTTTCACTTTTTAAAAAACAAGAGACGCCACAGTAGAAATCTACTGTGGCGTTTTGTTTTATGACAGAGTACTTGCCGTTGTTTGTCCCGACAAACAACCATCCTGGCGCTTATTAACAAAGTTGTTTGTGGGGACACAAACAACGGCTTCGAAGAAACGGATCTGCAACAAAAGACGAAAGCCTGCAGATCAAGGTTCAGGCAAACTTTTCCTCTACAACTTCCGATTTAATCACCTCCCGGATCATATAAGGAGTTTTATTCTGGGATTCATAATAAGTACGCATCAACATTTCCGACACGATCCCGATCAGGATCAGCTGTACGCCTGTACCGCCGAAGAAAGCGCTGATGGTAACCAATTGTGTCTGCGAAAAATTCTTGATCGAAGCGATCTTAAGATAGGCCGCACCCAACAAGAGTGTAAAGGAAAATAAAAAACAGATCAACCCTGCGCCTCCGAAGAAGTGCATGGGTTTATTCATATACTTATCTAAAAAGCGGATCAGTAGTAGATCCAATACCACTTTATATATTCTTGATATTCCGTAATTACTTTTTCCGTGTTTCCTTGGCGCATAGCTTACAGGAATCTCTGCCACTTTACCGCCATACCATTTGGCATAGATCGGGATGAAGCGATGCATTTCACCATAGAGATGTACATTGCGGATCACTTCGGTTCTGTAGGCTTTGAGAGTACATCCGTAATCGTGCAAGCGGACACCGGAAATTTTTGAGATCAGTTTATTCGCCAGCACAGAAGGAAGTTTGCGTGTGATGAATTCATTCTTCCAGCGATTTTTTCTCCAGCCCGAAACAACGTCGTACCCCTGATCAAGTTCTTTTAGCAACAATAAAATATCCGCCGGATCATTTTCAAGATCACTATCGATCAAGACGATCGTCTCTCCTTCTGCATGCTTGAGTCCTGCATCAATGGCAGCGGTCTGGCCAAAGTTTCGTACAAAATTAATGCATTTTATGTTGGGATTTTCTTTTGCTACTTTTTCCAACGCTTTCCATGATTGATCGCGGGAGCCATCGTTGACGGCAACTATTTCGTAATCAAACATAGAGAGAGTTTCCTGGATCCTGCTAAACAGTTCCGGGATATTTTTTTCTTCGTTATAAATAGGTACAACGATACTTAATTTGCTCATTTTCGTTTTGTTGATTTCGGTACCAATCATAAAAAATCCTGATACCCTCTTTTAAAGTTGTTTTCGGCGTATACGAGAGAAGTCTGGAAGCCTTATCTACAGAAGCGCAGGTGACTTTCATATCGCCCGGCTGCTCCGGCATATAATTACGGATCGCTTTTTTACCGATCGTATCTTCCAACGTTTCGATCAGTTCGGCCAGCGACACCGGCGCCCTGTTTCCTAGATTAATGATCTCAAAAATATCTCTGTGTGCCACCAGGTAATAATACGCATTTATCACGCCTTGTACAATATCACCGATAAAAGTATAGTCGCGCATAGTATTGCCTTTGCCGTATACATCAATCGGCTGGTCATGTACAATGCGATCAGTAAATTTATGGATCGCCAGGTCTGGCCGCTGGCGCGGGCCAAAGACAGTGAAGAAGCGTAAATTGATGATATCAAAATTATACAAATGATGATACGTATAATTCATCAGCTCGCCACTGCGCTTGGTTTGCGCATAAGGTGAAAGCGGATAAATATCGTTGTCTTCTTCCGAAAAAGGTACCTGGTTGTTTCCGTACACCGATGAAGACGAGGCAAAAATAAGTTTGGAGCAGCCGCGTTTGCGCATCCACTCCAACAGGTTGAGTGTACCCTGCACATTCGCATCCATGTATCCTTTAGGGTCTTTCAGAGAAGGCTGTACGCCTGCTTTAGCTGCAAGGTGAATAATGGCAGAAGGAAAAAACGGAAGATGATCTAAAAAATTTACATCGGTGATATCGCCTTCCCAAAAAGAAAAACGTTCTTCCTTCAATGCATTGGAAAGATTATTCCATTTGATCTCCTTGTCATAGAAAGGATCAAAGTTATCGATCCCGGCTACTTTAAAGCCCAACCTCAGTAGTTGTTCCACCACATGAGATCCAATAAAACCTGCAGCTCCTGTAACTAATATCATACCTTCTAAAAAATTTATATAGTAAAAATATCTCCTAAAAATTAACTCTCTGTAACCAGAATATTTCTATTCAGTTATTAAAAGAAAATAGTATTAACAAAGTATGAGATCAATTCTAATGTTAACATTTAGCTTACACTAATGTTACTGTAATTTATCATTCCTAAAATGATAGTAAACTCCGGGAAGAGATAATAATGATGTAATGATAAAAAACAAAAAAGCTACCGCAACTAGAATGCTTTTATCATAATGAAAATACTCTGCGAAATATAAAAATGTTAACTCGCGAAAGCCTATCCCTCCTATCGTAAACGGCATCATAGCGATGATGGTGGAAAGTAAAAACACAAAAGAAATTTCTACATAGTGTTCGGAAACTCCTAAAGCTACCAATAAGAAAAGCATACTGATGATCTGCGTGACTTGTACCAAAAAAGAAAACACTGCAGTATACCACAAAAATGCGGCGCTGTCTGGCTTCATTAATTTTTCGATCAAATATAGTCCCAAACTTCCTGCGATCAGACCTGCGAAGATCCACCAATTGCTGATTGGAAAAGATAAAGTCATGCAGCCCGCCATTGAAAGCAGCATCATGCATACAACTGCCAAACCGTTGAGACGGTCCTTGAGCAGGAGAATAATAATTTTCTTCAATCCAACGTCTTTGTATCGTTTATGCAAATAATAAGCTTTGTACCCATCGCCGCCAATACCTCCCGGAAGAAATAAATTATAAAACATTCCCAACCAGTAAAGCTTTACATTCTCCAGCTGGCTAACCGCTACGCCTGAACAGGCAAGGTATTTGTGTAATCTTACTGAAGAGAACAATTTGGATAGTATAAAAAACAATCCTGCCGCTACAAGATAGATAGGATGAGCCTTCCAGAATAAATGGCTCATTTCGTTAAAATTAATTTTACGAAACACTACATAAAGACAAAGTACACTGACCACGACCTTTACAAAAAGCTTCACATAGCGATGTCCGAAAAACGCACGAAAGGTCATCGCTCAATCCGCACAAGGTACAACATAGTATTATTATAACTTTCGCGAAACTGCATATACACTTTTGCTGTCTTCAGTTCTTCGTCAACAATATCAGTGAGGTAAAAAATATTTTTCTTTGGTGTGCCAAAAGCGTGGTATAATATCCCACCTCGTTCTCTTGAAACATAGAAAGAAATATCGTGGTTGATCGCGCTATATTTATACAAAGCCATTGGCTGCCCTTTTGTAAACTTTCCTACTTTAATCGCTTCACTTCTGTAGGCCACTTGTGGTTCCGTTTGCAGGCGCGATGGGAATACAAACCAATCGAAGCCGATCCTTGCTACCAGTAAGGCGATACAGAATAAGAACAAACGTTCCTGGTTATTTTGCAGATAGAACAATAAGATCAACAACATTGACAGGGACAACAAAATAACTTTCCCCCATTTCATTCCTACCGCTGGGATCATCGGTACAAAAGGGATAGTGAGCGGAGCAATCACAAATAGTACAAGTAAGAACAGAAATATTTTTTCCATTACTGTTCTGAACTTTAAATTGGATTCTTGCATGAGCAATGAAAAAGACAAGATGAATACCGGGGGCAAAAACATAAAAAGATACCGCGGTCTTGTTTCCGGTGAAAGCCAGTATACGGCTATATTGGCTAGCAGCATGACTAAATTATATTTCAGAAAATCATTTTCGAATATAAAACGTCTGCTTGATTTTTTTAGCAACAAAAACAAAGGTGCTGTCCAAGGCAGGAAATGTAGTACTACTTCAAAAGGAAAACTAAACAAATGCAAGAGCGATTCCATTGTTCCATGTGCTGCGGCGGTACGTTTCGTAGATTCTGTGATCAATGTTTTCACCAATACATCAATTGTGTTATAGCGAAGATATTGCGAATAGTACGCGAGCAGAAAAAGAACAAAAATTCCAATTCCTAAAAAATGATAACCCGAAAATAAAAACCGGATCTTTCTCCGAAGCGCTGCCAATGCCAATAAACTGATTGCTTCAAAGACCAATGCAGGCAATCCTTTCAGGAAATAAGCGACGGTCATGATCAGGTACGACCATAAAAATAGTTTCGCATACTCATTCTTCTTATCGAATTGATACAGAACCATAAAATTCAAAAAGATCAAAGCTGAGAACAGTGTATCGATCAGGCCAAGGAAAGAATCGTAAAACAGTACTCGTCCACAGGTGATGTAAGCCAGAATGGTAAACACTGCGGTACGCGTATCAGTGTATTTTCTTACAAATACAAAAATGATCAAAGCAAAAATTAAGATGGAGAAAACAGTGGGGAAGCGGATCACCCATTCATTCATCTGGCCGGTGAGGTGATACAACCCAGCCAGCAGCCAGTTGTATAAAGGAGGTTTATTATAATAGTATTCTCCGTTAATAGTAGGCACGATATAATTATCAGAAAAATACATTTCCAGCGCCACCAGCGCGCGGGTAGGTTCGTCGGCCACAAGTGGCATGGCTCCCAGATTGATCAATAAAGCTGGAAGCACCAGCACAAAAGCAACCAGATAACAATAATGTACGTTCTTGATCTTGAAGAATTCAGGCGGTGTTTTCATCATTTGGTAAAACAAAAATAGCTTCTTTATATTAAGCAAATATTAAGAAGATATCATTAAAATAAAATAGTTATGAATATTGAATCATGGGTAATGAGTTTTATTAAACAGTATACAACAATACTAATAACTATTTCATTTATAATTTATAACCGGTAATTCGAGATGCATAATTCATCACTCATCATTCACCATGCATCAATTGATGTAGTGTTATCGCTCCATTAAGTTTAAAGAGTAAATTAATAAACAGATTACATCTACTAAACAACAGGGATTTTTTTCTGTATTATTTTTGCAAAAAAAAATGTCTAGAATAAAACTTTTTATCCTTACGCTGTTCTTCTCTGTTTTGTCGGTACAAGCTTTTTGCCAGACCAAGACCAAAGAAATCACCCTTGTCAATCCACAAGCCTCTATCCAAAAGTATCATACCATCGATGAGTTGAATACGAAATCGAAAGGCGAGCTGATCACTTTATACAAGGAGCGTTTCAAAGTGCTTACCTTCCTACTCCCATACAGTGCGCTCTCCACGCGGGCAGGCGTGTCGCTCAAGGAATTGGGAATTCCAGAGAGCTCTGAGAACAAAACACTTCTTGAAAAAGAGAACAAAACAGGAGAAGCCTTTGACGAAGCGGTAAACCAAAGCTTAGACAATTTTATTGCGTATGCCGACAAGACCAGCATTGTTTGGTCGATCTTATTTTTTGAAGATACGATCCGGAAACTTGCGATCGGAAAAGATTATTAAAAAGATACCGGATCCCAGATGCGAGATACCAGATGAAATAATCTGGTATCTCGCATCTGGGATCCAATTCAGAGCATCAAAACATGAGATATATGAAAAACATTTTCTTACTATTTAGCTTTTACTTACTATTGTCTACCACCAGCTTCAGCCAGGTTCCTGGCGGAGATAAATATGTAGGCGCTTTTGCCGAAGATGACTGGACGAGATCCTGGACGAATTACAAACCCAACGGGAATAATTATCTTCCTACAAACGTAGTCCTACCTTCGATCATCGATAAGAATACCACCTTGTTTAAACGAAACAGCTATCTTCTTAATGGTGTTGTATACGTGACCAACAAGGCAGTCCTGACCATCGAGCCTGGCACTGTGATCCGTGGTGACTTTGCTACTTGCGGTACACTGGTGATCACCAAAGGCTGCAAGATCATTGCCAATGGATTGGAAACAGATCCGATCATTTTCACCTCCAACAAATCTGCCGGAGAGCGCAAGCCAGGCGACTGGGGTGGTGTGATCGTTCTTGGGAATGCGGAAGTTAATAAACTAGGCGGTGTAGCAGCACTCGAATGGGGACTCGACAGCAAGTACGTAGTATACGGCGGAAGCGACGACAACGACAATTCCGGCTCACTTAAATATGTGCGCATCGAATACCCCGGCAACAAGCTTAGCAAAGATCAGGAACTTAACGGTCTCACGCTTGCAGGCGTTGGCAAGGCTACCATACTGGAAAATGTGCAGGTAAGCTATTCCAACGACGACTCCTTCGAACTTTTCGGTGGATCGATCATTTTGAAAAACGTACTCTCCTACCGCTGCACCGACGACGATTATGATTTCAACTACGGCTACAACGGCAAGATCCAAACTGCCATTGCTTACCGTCACCCGCTGATCGGCGACTTCTCTGCTTCCCGCTGCATCGAGGCCGACAGCTATTCGGGTAATAAATCAACCATGGACCCTAACCGGAAGCTTTCCAATATTTCTCTTTACAACCTGACCATGGTAATGGCTGATAATATTGGCACGCCTGTAACCACTGCATTCAGCAAGGAAGCAATCTACGTGGGCAATAGCTGCAACGTTTCGCTTTACAATTCACTTGTATCCGGTTTTAAAACAGGTATGCTTTTCAAAGATGAAAACCTACGCGACAAAGCCATGCGCGGTGAAGTAAAGATCACGAACAATATTTTCAACCTTTGCGAAAAAATGTTTTTCACCGAGATCAATTACGAAGAAGTAAATTCTTATTTCTCTACACAAACCTTTAAGAATAGAATGCTGGATTATAAGCCGGAGAATTTATTCAAAGATATTTTTAATCCGAACTTCCCCGATCTGAGATTGAAGAGTAAGGAGTTATTTGAAGTAAAATAGGGACAGAATTTAAGGATTAGCAGAATAAAAATCAATCAGTCATCAAACAGACGTGCACTCATCGTTACAAACGGATTGCTTCGTTGTATCGTCTGCCAGCGGTAGACGAGCACTCCTCGCAATGACGGGTTTATAGTTTTTCGCTTATGTTTGTGTCAATACAAACATAGGACGACGGATAAAATCAAAGTATCTTAAACTCTGTCCGTCTATTTTGTCTCTTCCCTTCTTCGCTTATATTATCTGCGATAGGCATCGCGCTTCCATAGCCTCTTGCAACAAGTCTTGACTCATCAATTCCATTTTCCAGGATGAATGCTTTCACTTTGGCGGCACGGTCGGTGGAGAGGGTCTTGTTGTCATTTTCGTTTCCTGAAATGTCGGTATGACCTGAAATCTCTACGTTCAGTTCAGGGTTTTTCTTTAAAAAATTTACAATCTTCAACAGCTCTACCCTCGACTCTGGGCTGAGATCGGCTTTTCCTGATTCGAAGAAAATATTGCTCAACACAATTTTAGAACCTGACTGCGCTTGCTGCATTTGTATATTTTTGGAGATCTCAAAATATCCTTGCGCACATTCCAGCTTGGCATTTTCGGAATAGAACAAATAACCTTTGTTCTCAATATGAATTCCATAATTTCTCCCACAAGGAAGTGCAATCATGAAATGGCCATCTTCTGCGTTGGAGTGGTAAGTACCTACAACGGCATTGCTGTTGTTGTCCGTCACTGTGATATCCGCTTCCATAGGTCTTCCTGAAGAAGCGTCGATCACATTTCCAACAAGCAGTTCCAGGTCGTGTAGTACGCGTGTGTTGAAACGGATAGTATAAATATCTTGTTTCCCATATCCACCCTCGATGTCGGAAGAATAATAACCATTCTTTCCATCGGCCGACATGGTGAAGTTAATGTCATCACCTGGTGTATTGATCGGGTAGCCTATATTTTCCGGGGTACTCCAGCTGAGATCATCTTTTATTGTACTGCTAAAAATATCGAAGCCTCCCATCGAAGTATGACCTTTCGAACTGAAGTAAAGCGTCTTTCCATCCGGGTGCATGAATGGACAATCTTCATCATATTCTGTACAGATGCCTTCCAGCTTTACAGGCTTTGACCACTGGCTGTTGTACATTTTACTACATGTATAAATATCCCGGTTGTCTGAACCTACCGGCTGGTGTACGTAGTAGAGAGTTTTGCCATCGGGCGAAAGTGTGGCGGAGCCTTCAAAGCCAGGAGTGTTATGTTGGAATTTTTCAGGTTTTGTCCAAGCATGTCCTTTGAGTTCGGTAATAAAAAGATCGCCGTTATTGGTGCCCTTGTATACAAACATGATCATCCCATCGTCGGAGATCCCTGCGCAGGCTTCATGTCCGTCGGAACTAAGTGATTCTACTTTGCGTGGACTTTGCCATTGTCCTTTGAACGATTCGCTGTAATAAATATCTTCTGAGTACGATTCGTCCATCGCTACTTCCTTGCGGCGGAAAGCGGTGTAATATAATTTGGATTTATCGGCAGTAATAAAAGGCATAAACTCCGCCGACTCCGTATTCACTATTCTTCCCACATTGATCACATCTGCATTGACGCGATGCGCCATATAGTCTTTGGCATATTGGCATTCGCCGATGAGCTTGGAGACATGTTTGGCGCCCACTTCATTGCCAGAGTGCTGGTAGTAATAAATAGCGCTGTCAAAATTATTATTCAAATGATACGCACGGGCAATGATGTAACTTAACTCTTCCGAAACTTTTCCGCCCGAAAGATTTTTAAGTTGCAGCGCATATTTCAGCGCCTTGGTTTTGTAAGAAGAAAGAAGATAGCAACGCGCCAGCTGCGCATTTACTTCCATTCCTTCTTTGTTGGTCTGGGCCAACTTTTCGTACTCTTTAATTGCTTCAGCGTAATTGCCTTTTTTATAATAAACATTTGCCAGGGCTACGCTTCTCTCCTGCTGGGCAAAGGATCCGGAAATAATGTTAAAAAAAATGACGACTAAAATAAGGTAGCCCTTTACTGTTCTTGCTCGCATATACTCCTCTTTGTTTCGCCTGCAAATTGGACTTTATCTTTTAGCTTATTATTTAGAGAATATTAATAAATTTAAAAATTTGTGCATAAGCAACCAGACATAAGATAAAGCAGATAAGCAATTCTTATAAACAACATTATCCGTTTGACCATTCTTTGCGTCGTACAAACAATCACCTTATCACCAATGCAAATAACAGGAGGATGGTGCATATCATCTACTTGCAGTAGCTTGTTCGTTCACAAGTCATGAGAGTGCAATTCAACATTCATTACTCTAACTTTAACAAACCCTTTACCTCATTAACAATATCATAATTCCTATAAATTGGATTCGCTCGATTTGAACTTTTTATTTGTCTCCCATTAACCTAATTAAACCTATTTAAAAAAATCATGACCAAAACGATGAACTATTTCATGGCAGCTGCACTGGTAACAGTTGGCCTGGCTTGTAAGAAAAACAGTCCTGCTCCTGCTGCAGAAGAAAAAACAAACTATGCCGAGATGCGTATCTCCGGCGCCACTGTATTAGGCGCTCCAGTAGCCGAAGCAAAGATCTACAAACTAATTCCAGGCTACGATCATACCGATGACTTTGAAGCAAGTGGCGTGTATTACCTGAACGGATATTTTTATATTGTATTCGACAACCGCTTCAAGATCGGAAAGATTAAAAGCACCCTTCCTGAAAACAGTTCACAAAATACACTACTTAGCTCTGGCTCCGGTAGCTCGGACTTTGAAGGGATTTCCTATGACGACAACAATACCGTCAACTTTTTTGTAGTACAGGAAGCAGAGAAAAACGGAAGCGCGTATCAACCGGAGATTAGGGAGTACGATGCTAACATGAATTATCAAAACAGCAAATGGGCCGATTATTATTTCACCTCAGATAATAGCAACAAAGGCTTTGAAGGGATTGCCTGGACTTTTCGCAATGGACAAGATTACCTGCTCGGGCTTGTAGAAGGTACAGGTGTGATCGCGGTATTACAGAAGACAAGTTCCAACTGGACAAAAGTAGCGGAGATTGCTTTACCTTCTTCTGTTACCTTCGACGATTATTCTGACATCACCCTTCATGGCAATACCGTTGCTATCACATCGCAGGAAGATTCTCAACTTTGGATTGGTACACTCAGCAGTACCAGCTGGCAGATCACCGGAGGTACAGCGTATGAATTTCCGAAAGGAAGTTCCGCAGGAGTTGTAGGTGCAGGCAGTAATGTATTGTACGGAAATATTGAAGGAATTTCTTTTATCTCTCCCACACAAATTGTAGTGGTGTCTGATAAAGCAAAATCAGACCAACCTTCTTACCAGACTTATAAAGATCAGTCGGTGCATATTTTCAATTTGCCTACTGCGGCCTATTGAGTGCAAAAATAAGTATAGAGAAATTTTTCTACTCTTTACTGTTGCTGACAGAAAGCAGGACAGCAAGAGCAACAGCAACAGTAAAGAGTTAAATTTTAAAGAGCTAGATAAACCGATACCCAATCCGGTTTATATTCTTGATATAATCATTTCCACCGCCTGCTAATATTTTTTTGCGCAGGTTTTTGATCTGTGCATACAGCAAATCAACAGAGGCCCAGGAATCCTGGAAATTGTCCCAGAGGTGCTCTAGTAGCGCATGCTTGGAGATCACTTTATTTTTATTTACGATAAAATATACCAGCAGATCATATTCCTTTTTGGTGAGATTGATCTCATGTTCGTTTATAAAAACCTGGAAGGTATCTGTATGTACTTTTATTTCATTAAAAAAGATGATCGAACTTTCAGCAGATTTATAACGACGCATCATTGAGTTGATCCTTGCGTTGAGTTCAGGAAGATCGAATGGCTTAGCCAGGTAATCATCTGCTCCGCCGTTCAGTCCTTCTACTTTATGTTGTGTCGAACTATTGGCAGAAATGATCATGACGCGCATTTCCGAATTCATTTTTTTAATATCCTTCAACAATTCCAATCCCGATCCATCCGGTAGTCCGATGTCGAGAAGAACGCAATCATATTTTCCATGAGCAAGTTTTTCTCTTGCTTCCTGGAGGTTCAGTGCATATTCACAATGAAACTGATCTTCGTTTAGATAGCTTAAAATAGAATTTAATAACTCTTCGGTATCTTCTACGATTAATACTTTCATCTGCTCTAAAAAATTTATTTTAATTATAAGTTCGCTCAAAAATCTGAGTGAATTCTGGAGAATGTTTGAAGATGACCTGAAAGTGCTATTTTATAGGCATTTTGTGATATACGTGTCCGTTAAAATACTAAAAAGTGAAATTCTAAAATCCCAAAAACAAATTCCAAATTGTAGTTTTTGGGATTTTAGGATTTGAAATTTGATTCTTATGAACATGTGAATATTGTAATATTTCTTTAAAGCTTTATAAAACTTCCCCTGCTATAATTATTGATCTTTCGAAGACAGATATGACTTAATATGCTATTATTTGAAATTTCCAGCGCAGAATTCAAAAGCCCTGATGAAATATTCGGCGATTTCTTTTCACATGTACAACTTGCAAAAATATTTCGCGACGATAAAACTTTTACAGATTGTGTTCCCAAAACACCCGCCGAAGAGATCCTCCGATTGTACAAAGAACAAAAAAACACACCCGGGTTCGATCTGAAAAAATTTGTGGAAGAACATTTCATTTTACCCGATCAAAGCCACTCCAAATACATCGCCGACACCTCGATCACTATTTCCAAGCATATCGACAATCTATGGGATGTACTGGCCAGGCGGGTGACAGAACAGATCCCTAACTCTTCGTTGATCAACCTCCCCTACTCTTATGTAGTACCGGGCGGACGCTTCCGTGAAGTGTTTTACTGGGATAGTTATTTCATCATGCTCGGTCTCCAGCAGTCGGGCAGGCATGAGTTGGTGGAACATATGGTGAACAATTTTTCTTTTCTCATCCACACCTTTGGTTTTGTTCCCAATGGAAATCGCACTTACTTTCTAAGTCGCTCGCAGCCTCCTTTCTATTCGCTGATGATCGATCTGCTTTCGGAAAAAGACCCAATGGCTTTAGTTACCTACCTGCCTTATATGGAGAAAGAATATGGTTTCTGGATGAACGGTTCAGATCAATTGTCGGCCGAACATACAAGTATGCTGCGCGTAGTAAAAATGCCCGACGGTGAAATCCTGAACCGGTATTGGGATGATAAAACAGTACCAAGACCGGAGGGATATAGCAAGGAAATTTTGGCCTCACAAAATATGTCACCCGAAGATGCAGGCCATATGTACCGCGAGATCCGCGCAGCCTGCGAATCGGGTTGGGATTTCAGTTCCCGATGGCTGAAGGATGGAAAAACATTTCAAAATTTCTACATCACAGATCTTATACCGGTGGACCTGAATTGCCTTCTGTATCATCTGGAAAGCAGTATCAGCAAAGCCTACAAACTGAAAGGTGACCAAACGAAAGGGGATGAATTTTATTCGCTTTCAGTAAAGCGCCGCAATGCGATCTTAAAATATTGCTGGAGCAATAAATGTAGCTTTTTTATGGATTATAATTTTCTGAAAAAAGAATGCACTTATTCTTATACTATTGCAGCCGCATTTCCTTTGTTCTTAGAAGTATGTACAATGGAACAAGCCAAAGCAGTAGCAGCAAAACTAAAAGAATCTTTCCTTCAACCAGGTGGATTCCTTACCACATTGGAGAACTCGCCATTTCAGTGGGACAGCCCCAATGGCTGGGCGCCGATGCAGTGGATAGCAGTAAAAGGATTGCTAAACTACAACGAAAAAGAACTAGCCTTCGAAGGCGCACATCGCTGGATGGAATTGAATAACAAGATCTATCGCAGCACAGGAAAGCTGATCGAAAAATACAACGTAGTTGACATGAACATGCTGACAGGCGGAGGAGAATATGACCTACAGGATGGCTTCGGCTGGACGAACGGGGTCTATTTGAAATTGCAGAGCGTTATATAACATTTCTGGAATTCCCCTCTTAATATTAATACTTATTTGAGATACCAGATGCCGGATGCCAGATACCGGATATATGCGAGAGTATTTTAATGACATTATCTTTTAGCTTATTTGTAAAACAGCGTTGTTTTTATCTAAATTATCTGGTATCAGGCATCCGGCATCTTGCATCCATTAGTAGGTTCAGGCAAAAACACCGCCACCGGGCATTTAGCCAACCAACTGGCATTAATCGTGTCTTCTTTTATTTCAAGCAGCTCATCTGTAAAAATATTTTTCCAGCGCTTATGCAACCCTTCCGGATGATGAAGTTTGATCTTCCAGACATTTGATTCTTTTTCATTTTTAATTCCAAGCATTGCCAACACAAGGATCGATCTATTTTCCCAGCTTCGTTCAAATGCCAGCACCGGTTCTTTACTGGTAGCGGTCACCGGAATGGCGGTATATTTCCCATGTAAAAAAAGTCCGGGATATTGTTTTCGAAGCTGAAGCATTTTCCATAGTACGAACATTTTTTCAGCGCCTTTATTTTTGTTACTTTCCAAATATTTCCAAAGATCATCTTGCCTGTCCGCTTTATGAATAATTGCCGCCAGCAATTCTTTTCGTATGCTATAATCTACCAGCCGGCGATTATCGGGGTCTACATAACTTAAATTCCAAAGCTCGCATCCCTGGTAAAAATCAGGGATACCGGGCGCCGCTGTCTTGAGCACTGTTTGTACCAACGCTGCCTCGGCAGCATAGTTCATGATCTTTTTTACAAAAGGAATAAAACCGGCTAAAAATTTTTCATCCTTTAAAATAGATATTATAAACTGGATACAAGTTTCTTCATATGCTGTATCCGGCAAAGTATATGCAGTTTCAGTATTCGCTTCACGCAAAGCTTTTATGATAAACTGCCTGGTACGGTCTATGAAATCTTTATTAGTAGAAAGGGTTTCAGGGAAACTTCCCAACAAGGATTCATAAATAAAATATTCATCGTTCAATAAAGGCGCCATTCTTCCGTTGACCAATTGGCGATAAGGGCCGGTGAGTTGATGCCAATGCAATACCAAATGTTTCCATTCCTTGGGTACCTGCGCCAGCATGTTTATCCGCAAACGTGCGTCTTCTCCCCGCTTAGTATCATGCGTGGAAGTAGCGTTAAGCGCATAAGGATTATTTTCTTGGCGAAGATGCATTTTTCGGTGAAACTCTTCAATACTAATTCCTAGCACCGACGGCGAGTCGCCTACCTCGTTATGCGAGATCAATGGATCGTACACATAAAAGCTTGTATCTTCCACGCCCTTCGCCGCCAACGGACTGATGAATTGCATAAGCCGTTTTATAAAATGAAGTTTTATTGTATCTGCTTTCCCTCCTGTAGGCTGAAATAATTCTTTTATAAACTCCAGCGAATGTTGAAGTGTGGGTTCTTTTTTAACCGCGCGTTCAAAAGCTTTCTGAACAATTGTTTTTTCTTTTTCTTCCAAAGGAAACTGATGCGGATAGATCCGGTAAACCGGAAAGGCTGCCATAAATGCACCCAATGCTTTGCGTATTGCCCGGATGTCTTCAGTATTTTCTTTGATCAATTCAAGATCCTTCAACAGTCTCACCAGGTTATCCAACTCCCCTTGCATCTGGCTGAAGAGAAATTCATACTTACGATCGTATACTATATCAGAATAAATCTCTTTCATGCCCGTAAACTCACGATAGAACGCACTTACTTCAGAAGCCCCGGCTGTATTGGTTTGTAAGCGATTGCAAATTCCTAGAAAATCATAGCCACTGGTACCTTCTATTTTCCATTGTGCAGGAAGTTGTTCTTCATATTCCAGGATTTTTTCTGCCACGATATAGCAATCTTTTCCAACCGCTTCACGCAAACGCTCTATATATTCATTAACGTTCAGCAATCCGTCTATATGATCTATGCGAAAGCCCTGGATCAAACCTTGATTGTATAAAGAAATTAACAATACATGATAATCGTCGAAGACTGTTTTTTCTTCCATACGTAAACAAATGAGCGTATTGACGGCAAAAAATCTCCGGTAGTTCATACAATGCTCAGCGTCTTTCCAGAAAACCAGGCGATAAGGCTGCGCCAGCAATAGAGAGGTCAGTAACAGGGGTGTTTGAGAAATCTGCTGAAGAAAATTTTGTAAAAGAGTACATAGTGGCTCTTCTTCGAAAACAGAATTCACAAATGCCTTTTTCAATTTGAGCCATTTATCCAAGTCTTTTTCTTCTGATGAATTCTTAAACGCCACTACTCTATCGATCAGCGATGGAGAGAGTTTTTGTTTTTCCATTATTGTTACCAGCACATCCAGGGCTTCGACGGATAGTGGGTAGGATTGCTCTCCATATAAAACCTGGAATCCATTTTCTGTAAACGCGATCTTTATTTTTTGTTCGTGCAAACATTCTTCCATCTTCTTCTCCAGCACAGGAATCATCAACATATGCGGCGCTACCGGATGATGCCAGTCGATATCAAAATAATGGTGATAAGGCGAAGCGATCCCACGCTCTAATACATCCATCAGTCTTGCATTCTCTGATGAAAAAGCCATATGGTTAGGTACAATATCTTGCAACCAGGTCATTCCTTTCGCTTTTAAATTAGCAGAAAGCTTTTCCAGTTCTTCCAGAGTTCCGATCTGTGGATTGAGCTGCTGTGGATCCACTACATCATAGCCATGATTACTGTCTTTCACTGCAGTGGTAACAGGAGACGCATAGATTGTAGTGATTCCGATAAGAGAGAGGTATTCTACTATTTCTTCAAGATCTTTAAAGGTAAAATTCTTATTAAGTTGAATACGGTAAGTAGACAGAGGATACTTCATAATTTTTATAAGGATTGAAAAACAGAAACCGACAATGGAAATACTTCAACAGACTGACCAGGATTAACTGACTCATAGATCACCGACTGGGGGCCATTCCATTGCACATCGGAAGAGTCCAAGATCTTTCTGTAAGCGTGTCCTGTCTGGTTATAAAAAACTTCTTTCCTTTTTCCAAAATTCAGTACGATCAATAAGCGCTCGTTCGCCGTGAAACGCTCCAGGGTTATCATAGAACCGGAGACAGGATGCACAAGCAATTGATCTCGCTCGCGCGTTTGCATAACAGGATGCTGTTTTCTAAAACGGATCAAGTGTTTATAATAAGCATACAGACAAGCTCCCGGCGATTCAGTATATTTCCAGGAAAGTTTTGAGTGCTGAAAAGTATCTTCTGATAAGGGATCTGGAAAGTCTTCTTTAAAATTAAAATAGGCAAATTCTTTTTTTCGACCTTCCGAAGTTTTCTGCCCCAAATTCTGGTCTTCATAGTTGGCAAAAAACTGGAAAGGGTTTTTCTCTCCATATTCTTCTCCCATAAAGAGCAAAGGAACGTAAGGTGAAAGCAGTACAGTGGCTGCAGCCAGCTTTAATGCTTCCGGCGACAAAGTGACTGTAAGGCGATCGCCCAGCGGTCGATTGCCTATATGATCATGATTTTGCGAAAAGACAATGTATTGTCCAAATGAATTTTCTGCAGGAGCGCCAAATATTTTTTTTCTGTGCTTTGAATAATTTCCGTTGTACACGTACGTATTGCGATATGCATCGGCTAAGTGCGATAAGGCTCCGAAGTCTTCATAGTAGCCATTGGTCTCGCCTGTAAGCACACTGTGAAGCGCATGGTGAAATTCATCTACCCATTGTCCGCTCAATCCATAGCCCCCTTTTTCCTTCGGCCGAATATACCGCGGATCATTCAGATCAAACTCGATAATGATCAGTTTTTTCTTTCCAGTTTGTTTTTCCAACCGCTTCACAGTTTCGTTGATCTCTTGCATGATGTGCACAGCTCCTTGATCGTTGATGGCGTGCACAGCATCCAGACGCAAACCGTCGAAGTGAAATTCTTCTAACCATTGAAGTACGTTTTGAATAAAAAAATTTCGGACACCATCTGAATATGGGCCATCAAAATTCAATGCATCGCCCCAAGGGGTATGGTATTTGTCAGTAAAATAATGAGGAGTGAATATTTTTAAAATATTTCCTTCCGGTCCCAGATGGTTGTATACTACGTCCAGCAGCACAGCTATATTTCGCTGGTGTGCTGCATCAATAAGAGATTTAAGATCATGAGCTGTTCCGTAAGAATTTTGTATGGCAAAAGGAAACACGCCGTCGTAGCCCCAGTTGCGGGTTCCGGAGAATTGTGCAATGGGCATCAGCTCAATGGCATTAATACCAAGCGCTTTCAGGTAATCTAGTTTGGCGAGCATACCTTGAAAATTTCCTTCTCTGGTAAAAGTGCCAGTATGCAATTCATAAATGACAAGCTCCTCTAATAACGAACCTTGCCAGTTATTATCCGTCCAGGAAAAATCTTTTGCTATTATTTCCGAAGGCCCATGTACCCCACGCGGTTGGCTGCGTGAAGCGGGGTCGGGATATTCAGCGCCATTTTCCAATACATACTTGTATAATGTTCCTTCTTGCAGATCCGGGACGGTTACAGTCCAGTAGCCCCATTCATCTGATTGCATAGGATACAGTACTACAGCGGGTTCTAGGATCTTAAGGCTAAGCTGCTTTTGTTCCGGTGCCCATACCACAAAAATTGTTTTATCATTTTGATACAACGCTCCCACCGGCCTGAGAAAAGGATTCATAGTTGTTTAAATTCAGCATGATTGAAATAAATTTCCCGGCCGTAATTTCCTTTCCAATTTTTTATAAGGAATTCTGCTTCTTCTTCATTTTTGGGTTTGATACTAAGCAGCACAAAACCATTCTTAAGTCCTGATTCATATAGATGAATTTTTCCTGCCGGAATCTCACAAAGAATGAGTACTTCTCTGCAAAACTGGATATCGCGTTCTGCTGCCATTCGCGCTACAGGCCCTGCCAATAAGAGTCCCGGGCCTGGCAGGTACAAACCTGTTTCGATAGCGCCCATAATGCTTTCGATAGCATTGGCGCCCCCATGTGTACGGAGATTTAAATGATTGCTAACTGCAATCCTGCGAATGGTTTCAATCCTTTCGGTATCGCCGGAAAAATAACGCTTACGCGTTTCCTCTGTCATGATCAAGTTGATCTCACTTGCGTTGTATCCTTTTTCTCGCAAGGTATTGTAGACGTTTTCTGCGCTTTCACGGTCGGAAAACATACCGGTAAGCAGGGGTAAGTTGGATTGGTTGCTAGGATCCATAAGTTTATTCTTTTCTAAAAAAATTATAAAATCTGCACTTACTAAACAGCCTTAAGACTTGTGGAATAATGCAAAATACCATGCAAGTCTTCTTGGATGAATAGCCAAAAATATGGGAGAACCAGTCTGTTTTTATTACACAGTTTCACCAGAAGGTTACATCATTTTAAACTTTGCAGTGACATCTCCATTTAAATTCTAATAACCAGCCAGTGGAATAGCGGCAGATGAATCAATACGAACTTATGATCAGATAAGCGATCAGCAGGATGCTGATGAGGAAAATAAAAATGGTGAGAATGGAAATAAATAAAGAGGAATTATTATATGCTTCTTCGTTGATCTCTTTTTCTGTTTTTTTATAACGTATAAATGCAAATACTAAAGTGAGTGCACCGAAGACAACCAAAGCGATCCCCACCAAAGCTGAATAACCATGCGGCTGGATCATATGTGTTTTACCAAGAAGTATGCTGATCTGTTTTACGAACAGAGAAAATTTCACCACCACAAATCCAAAAGCCATGATCCCGATACTTGTACGCACCCAGGCAAGGAAAGTACGTTCATTTGCAAGATGATTGGCTACGTTTTTATTACTTTTTTCCATTTTCAAAAATAAAAAATAACAGCATAATAAGATCTATTAAAATAAGTATGGAGGATGAACATGAATATGGAAAGAAAATAAATACAGAGTGCGAGTATAGAGAAAATCAGCCTGGATATAAAAAAACATCGAGTGTGATTTTTGAGTTTTTCATACCCATTACTCACACTCGATGCTTATTTTGAGCCCCCTGTCGGAATCGAACCAACGACCTACTGATTACAAGTCGGTTGTATACATATATTGTAATTTCATATTAATTTTTATTATATTGATAATCAAATAAATAAACTAATATCACTACATACTAAATCACCTTTTTTCTCGTTTTTTCTTATATTTGTTTATACTAATGTTTAAACCGATATGAAACTCAACAGCAAACCTACGGCAGAAGTATTATTATATAAGTCTAAAAAGCTAGCTGATGGTAAACACCCGATCTGTTTAAGGGTAACGTATCAACGGCAGCCGAAGTACTATTCTTTAAAAGAATCGGCAACACCAGAAGAATGGATACAAATCAACTCCTTAAAACCTAAAAAAGAATACAAAAAGACAAATCTAACGATCCTAGCTGCCACACAAAAAGCAAACCGGTTACTCCAAAAATATGATTTGGATGATTCCATATTTTCATTTGACATTTTTGAAAGAGAATTCTTTGATGAAAAGCCTAAATCAGTATTTCGCCTGTTAGAAATTATACAAGAGGATCTATTAAAAGAGGAAAGATTTGGTTCTTATAAAGCATACCGGGATTTGTATAGAATGCTTCTGTTTTACAAGAAAAATAAAGACTTATTCTTTCATGAAATAACATCAGATTTTCTAGAAGATTTTGAAAAATTTCTAGTAATAGGAGTTCCTCCTAAGAAAGAAGGTTCTAAACCTAAAGGTAACGGCCCGACTTCTATAGGAATTTATATGAGACATCTGAGAGCAGTCTATAACCGTGCAATAAAATCTAAGTTAGCTTCACAGGAAAATTATCCATTTGCATCATATAGAATCCGAACCGGTGTACCAAATAAAAGAGCTATGCAAAAAGATGTTATTCTAAAGATTTATAAATATAATCCTGAACCATATACGAACAGATGGTATGCTAAAAATTATTTTCTGTTTGCCTATTTATCCCAGGGTATGAACTTTGTTGATATAGCAAATCTAAAATGGAGTAATATTATTAGTGGTAGAATAAATTATGTTAGGCAAAAAACGGAAAGAACTAATAAAGAGTTGAAGACTTTCTCTATTAACATTACTAAAGAAATTGAATCAATTCTCAATCTCTTTAAACCGGAAACGATTAATAAAGATCAATACATATTTCCTATAATTGATCCTACTCTCTCAGGTTTTGCTTTATACAATTATATTAAAAATAAGAATGGCAATTATAATAAAACACTGCATAAAATAGCTAAAGAGTTAAAAATTGAATTCAACTTAACTTCTTATGTAGCAAGACATACTTACGCCACTGTTTTAAAAAGAAGTAATATTCCAACGGCTGTTATCAGTGAAAGCTTAGGCCATAGCAGTGAAAGCGTAACACAGAATTATCTTGATAGCTTTGATAATTCTGTGATTGATGACGCTAATAAAAATCTACTTTCCTAATATACTACCTGATTGGCTGAGCGATAATATATTTGACTTCATCAGCGCTAATCTCATACGTGGTAGATGCACTGCTAGCACAAAAATTCCAATTTAAAGTTTTACCATCACTTGATACCCAAACAGTACCTGGTATTTCAACATGGTCATGATTCCAACCACATGCGCCGCCCTTACATTCTATATGAGGGTTGATTATTACGTTCTGATTATCATTTACATTTATTGAACCTGTATATCTATCAAATCCCCATCTTCCATCAGTACATGCACAATCATTAGGATCATCGCACTCCCAGCCATCGCGATTTTTTGTATCAATTCTTTGAGATATTTTCCTTACCATGAGTGGTTTTTTAGGTAACGACCAACCGGGTAAAAAATTCAGGTCAATAATATTAGGAGGAGATGGAAGCATATAATCTGATGGTTTAAGTGTTTTCTTTGTCAGAAAATCATTCTGCAGTTTTGTAGCATAATCTAGATATTTATTGATTTGTATTTCGTTTGATTTAAATAATGAATCTAATTGATTTTTTATCGCAATGGGAAAAGCAGTGGGATACGTCTTCACAAAGATAAGATCTGATCTTAACTCATAACATTTTTCTAGATAAGTTGCTAATGTTTTGTATTGATCATTGATCCAATCAATCTGTTCTCTTTTAAATCTACGTGGGTAATTATTTACTCCATTATAAGAAGAGAGATGTAAATACAATGTCTTAGGATTTTTACGTACTTCAACTGGAAACCTATTAATTCTAGCAACTATTTGATCAATATCTGTAATAATTTCATCTTTACCTCCAGATTGAATTATGGTGGTTTTTAAAGAAGAGCTTTGAGATATTGATTGGAGACTATTCTTAAAATTAGCCTGTAAACTACCCCATACTCCTAATGAAGCATCAAGGGAGGCACTATTTGATATATAATCTTGTTCTGATGCAGAAACTACTTCCACTAAGGCATATAATTTACCTCCCTGAACTCTTCCTAGTGCAAATTCTGTTCCGCAACTTCTAACAAAATTTTTATATGAATGGTTAATATTATCTTTTCCAACTTCCGAAAAATCAACATTTTTCAAAAGTTCTGGTGATTTTTTTACTTCAATTTGAACTAATAAATATTGGGCAAATTTTGTTATATTCTGACTTGCAAATCTGGAATAACTCATATCTGAACTAAATAAACCATAACTGACAGTTGCTTGCGCATCAAAATTTAATTGCTGCTTTAAATCAGAAAAATCTTTAATTCTTGTTATTACAACTTTTGTTTCCATAGCACTGTCAATCGCTTGCAATTCTGATTCTGCTATACATTTACCACACCATGTTCCTGTAATTTCATCATAACCATAACCTAAAGACACATCGGGTGATTCCTCTCCTGTAACAGAAAGCATACTAAGACTAGAGGTAACGAATTGAGAAAATTTTCCATTTGACTTAACCATTATCAAGCGATCATAATATTCACCATTTATAAGTTCAATTTTTTTGTTTTTTTCCGGTTGTGATTCCGATAAACCTTGAAGTAAAGGTTTTTTTTCATTATCTATTAATCCTTCGTCCTCTAAAGGAGTACACCGAACAGATACCATTATTATCAAGGGTAAAAAAGAAAAGTATATTTTTTTCATAACTAAGGGAGTTTGTTCTCGGTAAAAATGATTTAACTATAACAAATAAGCAATACGCTTATAAGCGTATTTTAAAAACACTAGGCAAATTTCAAAAGAATATTCTTAACATTGATGAGCTATAGAAACATAAAGTGGTTTGAAATTTTATTATCAAACCACTCATTAAATTTAATTATTTTTTTCGGATGAGACTTAGTTGAATGCTTTCGATAGTTTCTTTCTTTCCACTTTTAACCCATTCATTTAAGCTTTCTTTATTGAATAATACCCGTTTCCCTTTTTTAAAATGAGGGATCAATCGCTTATAAGTAAGATTATAAATAGATCGAAATGGTATATGTAAATATTCAGCAGCTTGTCTAATATCGAGAATTTCGTCTTTTATGCTTGATGAACCATTTTTTTCTTCCGAAATTACTTTTCTAACAACTCTTTCGACCATTCCTTCAAGCTGATCTAGGCTTATTAAAATTACTTCACTCATAGCTTCACTGTTTAGTTTAGTTTTTATCAAAGAAATTCATACTCCCTTTATTACCGTACCTGTTTTTATAGATTTGAATAACCCCATTCACCACTTCTCCGGCAATCTGCACTTCATGCTCCCAGTCTTTTCCTCCTTTGAACAAACCGCCTTTAGTATTCTGCATAATGAGTATAAAAGCTGTATTAGGATTTGATTCTTTCATAGACTTGAATTGCTCTAAGGAAATTTTTAAATCTGTTATTGAATCAAAGATCACAAAGTTATAATCGCTGATATTGGCTATACCAAGCTTGGAGGTAAAGGTCACATTAGAAGGAAGAGGATTGAGATATTTATTTACTTTTTCTGTAAGAGTAGCAGAGCCGAATTCTTCTGAAGTTGTATAGAGTACGCTACCAAGCGAAGAAAGGTATTTGGTAAACTTCAATAGTAAAACCGTTTTCCCAGCACCTGGCTCTCCGTGAATCATCATAGAAAAATTCTTTTCCGGTTTTCCGATCAGCTTCTCCCATTCACCGCTGAAAGACAATAAATCAAATTTCATATTGGCAACTTCTTCAGCGGTCATAATACCGGCTAAGCCTTTGTTATACGAACAGGCTCCTCGCTTAGCATCTGAATATTTTCCCGAACGGCATCTTCTCACAGACTTTCCTTTTGTGTCATATATATTGCCTATAGCCTTATCATGGCTTTTGCAGATACAGGCTAATCCGCTTAATTCAGCTTTTGCAAACCCTATCTTTTGTCCTGGCTTATAACCAGATTTTAGATAATTGTATATCTTCTGAAGCTTATCAGCGAACGGATCATTAGGATAAATTTTTCTATTATTGGCTGCATTGTGCAGGCGTTTTAAAAAGGAAGTTCTTTTTTCTTCTGAGATCTCTTTTCCCTGCATTCCAATGAATGTCTTTATAAATCCTACCGAAGGATATACTTCCTCGCTTCCTGAAATAGCAACCATCTTAGCTAGTGTGCTTTCTTCAATCTTAAATTTCTTTTCTCCTTTCATCTGGTTGTAAAACTCAACTAGAGTATCCTGTATATAGTTGATATGTTTTACAAAAGAAGAATGCTTTGTGATAAGCTTTTGTGAGATTGATTTTTGAAGTGCTTTAATAAAGGTAAGTATAGCATTAGATGTCTTGATCTTATTGTGTAGCCCAACAAATCTTCGGATGAATTTTATTTCCTCGGTTAGATGATTAACTTTTTTTGGATTTGAAGAAATCATAGGTTTAGTATTTGTGTAATTATCTTTTCTGAAATCACCTAAGCCGCCAAGAATTTTCCCTTCATCTGCAAATGAATAATATTTATTTGCAGTAATAATGATGTGATCGAGAATAATGATGTCCAAAAATTTACCACTGTCTTTAAATTTCCTTGTTAACATTATATCGGCATCACTAGGACTTGTATCGCCGCTCGGATGATTATGTATAAGTATAATTTGACTGCACAAACATTTTAACGCTGCTGCAAAAATTAACCTCGGATCACCAATTACACCATTTACACCTCCAACACCTTGTATATAATATCCTTTCAGCTCATTTGCTCTGTTTAAATACAACGCAATAAATTTCTCTCTGACCTCTATCGTATCTGTATCAAACAAACTTCTTCCAAATTCAGCAACATCTTTAGATTCGTTAAATTTGATATTTCTCATCTCTCTATCTGAGTTATATCGAATGTCTATTTCCGGTACAAAAGCACCGTCGTCTTCAACACCACATAATACTACCTTCGGCTTCTGCATTTTCATCGTTCTTACTTTTTATCTTTAACTTCACTATTACTAAGCTTTTCAAGTTGATTCGTAAGCTCTTTTAAATCCTTCGTGGCAGACTCTTCCCACGCTTTTAGAAAATTCTCATCTACTTGAAGCGTAGCCTGATTAAAATATGAATCATAGTCCGCTGCTTGAAGAATCTTTTTATCTATAAAGAACTTCCCTACTTCTTGATTGTCCTGCCTTGCAACTCCATACAGAATAATGCAGCAAGTCCTTTCACTTAGATTAACATCCCATACCTCTGATTTAAAATCAATCTTTATCATAACATCTTATTCTAAATTACTATCACATGTAATCCCCGGTCCGGGAAGCAGATTTACTACAGATACACTTCCCGACTGTGCATACGTACTCCAATTGTTGACAAGCTTGAATTGTGCATTAGCGTGTTCATTTTTAATCCAACCTGAACCATTGGAATTGTAGAAATAGCAATCTTTAATAATGAGATATTTATTTGTCCCAATACCTCCATACCCCTCTCCTATTTCGATATTATGGGTAGATGATCTTAGGACACAATGATCCAGAAATACTTTTGACAATTCAGCATTTTCATAATATTCTACAAGTCGTAAGAAACAAGTATCCCCATTGGTATTTGTATCGTTAGCTACCAATTCACATCTTGAGAATTTTAGTTTAAAATCATAGCCCGGACATGAAGCAGCATTGCCAATCAGAAAATTCCCCTGCAAATAACAATCCTCAAATGTTGCAGAGCCGGGAGCAAAACCACCACCAGCGTAATATTGAGTATCATTGTCATTTGAAATAAGTTTGCAGTTTTTAAATTTCAGAATTTTATTTAAACCAGAAGAGCCCAACTGTCCTATCAGTTGTTTGTTGCTAATAAAAGTCATTCCTTCAAATTCCAAATCGCAATCCATATAGGGCGTGATCATTGCCCAACCTCCGACAGGTGAATAATCTGTGAAAGTTGCTTTGCCAAAGATTTTGCTTTTGATAGGATACGGATAGGTCATAATTAAACCATAGCTAAATTCAGTATTTATAAACGTCGGATTCCACATGTAATAGTTCACCCCGTACTTGAGCGGTAAGCCAAATGATCCTAATACATAATTACCGGGGAACACAACAATTAAATCATTCATAGAAGCATTGACAGATGCCATGGCTGGGGTTTGATATGGTTTTAAGATATTACCTCTTCGTGCAGTAGTGTCATCGCCCGCTTGTCCATCTACATACAATACATTTCCAGCGTTATACCCCATGCTTTCGATCTTATCTCGAATAGCATTGCGTGAAGCTCCCTGAGTTGTATCCGCATCCCATATAGATGAGTCGTAAGGTTGATCAACAATATTTCCTCCGCCACTGCTACTATTAGGTCGATATAATTTGATCTTATTTAATCGCATACACATTACGAATAATATTCAATTCTTAATACATGATATTTCCAATACTCGGTTCCTGTCGCCCGGAAGTCTTCCAGATTCTTTTTCCCTTTTATTTCCAAAACGCCTAAATCTCCCAACGGCATTCCGTAATAAGGATTGGGAGGATTATTGATTGTATCAAATTGTTTGAAACGGATCACTTTAGTTTTATCAACTGAACTAATATCTGCTTCACAAATAATTAAAGCATACAAAGCTCCTTCGGGAATGGTAAGCTGAGAAACGTACGGCGCGAATACATTCAGTTCTTGATAACCTATACACTCACCACCCGTGATAAGCCCGTGAAGCAGCTCCGCAATAACATTGTGAAAAGGCAACCGTGGAATTTTCATTTCTTTCCTCCTCCTTTCTGACTAGGTTTAGCTTTCTTATTCTTCCAATACTCCAGCGTTAGAAAAGGTGGGAAGTCAAAAACGCTATCCCCTTTAACAAAGAAGATCGCCAAAGCAAACATTGTCATCGTCAGATAAGCAAAATGCTTTCGCATTGCTCTTCTTGTCATCCGGAAATCAATAAGTGTATAGGTGAATTGGTTACCGTATAGCTTGCGATGTTTTTCGCAAAGAGCAATAAACTCGTTGAATTCATTTATGTTTTGGAATACCTGACAGCCTGCGGAATATTCATCAATGGCGTTGGTTACTCCTGTTGCAGAGGCATGATGAATCTCAATACCAAACATTCCGGTTTGCTCTGTACCGTTATCCATATCAAGGATTGCATCACGGTTATAGTCTCTATATACCGTTACAGGTTTGGCTTGCACCAGGGCTGTATATTTACCCCGGTGCATTCCAAGCATAAAAGTATTTCTGTATTGTCCTTCTTTGAGAATTGCTGTTCCCTTTGGCATAGTAGGATTTTTCAGCCAATAAGTGCCTGGGTCAGTGGTAGCCTTGTAGATATGATGATTGGTCTTTCCTTTGTTGTCGCGATAGACAACATGAATTTCGTCGTCAAACCTATTAGCAATCGTTTCTGAGCTTCGCAGTCCTATGATGTTCAATTCATACGGCCGTGTATAGATTTGCCAGCCTTTATCCCTGACTGGCCGAATTACTTTTCCTGTTCCCATTTTTTCCGCTTTTTCCTTCCCACAAATCCTTCAACTCCTTTCGGAAAATAAATACTCCGATTCCAAGGGCGACAATTCCAATTCCTATGAAGGATTGGGATTGTCGCCCACCTTGAAAAAAAACTTTTGAATCCGGTTTACCCAGCCTTGATAGAATTTTTGCTGCGAAGGATCACGTGTTACGATCATGCGCACAAAGTCAAGCCTTGCTGCTTTGAGCATATTGAAAAGTTGTTCCTGATTGAGCGAATTGATTCTACTGATTGTTTGGCTTCCGAAAATTCCATCTGCATTCAGGCCAAGTAAAGTCTGTACTTTCTTTGCAATGATTGTCTTTCCTGAGTTATAGCCCCAGTCACAAATGATTTCTGCAATGCTCTGGTTTTTGATTTGGTCAGCTTTGAAATAATCCCAGAAAATTTTCTTGGCGATCATCTTGGCATCTTCCGGGGTAAGAAGCTTAATATCGCTCGCATCAATTTTATCATCGCCATTTTTATCATAGCCATTTTCTTTCCATGTTTGTAAAGTCACACCGTATTTTGTTGCTCCGCCTTTGTCATCTTTAACACTGGCATACCCTCCTTCAAGTACAAGCAACTTGTCTACAAAATTTTCAAACTTTGCCATCTTTTCTTCTCTCCTTCTCTCTCGCTTTATCTTACCTGTATTACATCCCTTGTAGGTACTGCGTACAAATGACCGTCCAATGCTTTGAAGGTGGTCATGCCATTACTTACTTTCAGCTCTTCACCCAGGATTGTTCCTTTATCAACTAAAATGGTAATGCCTGTTGAGTCGGTCACGAAAGTGTTTGCAAGCGTTTGAATGTCTTTGTAAATCCTGATTCCCGAAAGGCTCCAGCTTCCATCCGATTTTTCAATTAGGCCGATTCTCCGAAACTCTTCACGAATCTTCTCTTTGCTTGCTCCATCAAATCCGGCTTTGTTTAACAGGTGCGTTACAAGTGTATAGGTAGTACCTGTCTTTTCTTCTGTAACTACTTTGTAAGCGGGACTAATCGTAGAATAATCGGCAACACTTTTCAATTGCCTGAGTGCCATCAATACCCCGTTGAGATTCTTTGTGACGACCTGATTGTAGAGCTGTTCGGCAATTGTTTTTGGATTTAAGGAATCAGTAGTGATAGTGCCGCTTCCCTGAATAATTTTCATGAAAGTGGATTCGTCTACCACCGTTGGAAAGCCAGCCTGGATCAATGCCTTTTCTGTACCCGATCCGTAATCTCCGTCAATCGGAGTTAATTTGCTTATCACATCTTCGCCTAATATTTTTTGCAAGCCCGTTTGCATCAATCGTACATTTGTACCAAGGCTTCCTTTCTTCAATGGGAACCGGTCGTTACGTGTCGTTACTGGTTTAGTAACGGTATTTTTTTCTTGTAACAGCAAGTCTGCATCAGGGGTAGAATCATCCTTTTTTATTACGCGTTGGTAAAATTCATAAAGGCTATACCCTACTACCGCTGTTCCAATACCGATCAGAAAGATGTTGGTTACCGAAGGACGCTTTTGTTTATCTTCATTCTTTTGCTCCATCTCATTTCAATTTTTTACTTTGCAAAATGTTTAACACTTTGTTGTACTCGTCTGTATCCAGTTCATCCGAGAGGTCTGCGTTAAGGCTCCGTCCACTGGTCATTTTATCGTAGGCTTTTTGTACCTCTTTGTAAAAAGCTTGAGAAGGCAAAGAGTTAAATACTTTGTATACTAACTCTTCATTAGTTCCCCAACCCATTGCATTATCATTCTGAAATGCCATTTGCAAAAGCTTAGCATAATTAGCAGGATTTCCGGTTTCAGTTGTCTTGACTTCTGTTGTCTTCTGTTTCCCTTTTTTAATGAAATGACGGATCAGCAAGACTGTACCTACTGTAGTTGCTAAGCCCAATACTCCAAAGCCTACATAGATTCCAAAGTTGTGTGCAGACGAGCTTCTTTCTTCACGAATTTCAGGATAGTACTCAGGGATGAATGGTTGATTTTGTCTTTCTCTACCGCGCTCAGTTGGCCTGCCTCCCGGTGATCTGCCTTCTCTTCTTCTTGTCGTTCCCCTCATGCTATCTGTTTTTTAAAATCCTAGTGCTTGTCTGGCAAGTGCTGTTTTTACAGGATCGTTTTTCACGATGTCTGCCAGCTTTCTGATCTCCGCTGTTTTCAGCTTCTCAATAAGGATTACGGCTGCCTGTAGCTTTTGAAGTGCCTCCTGCTCGGTAGGTGCTTCAATGGTGATCTTAAAACTATTCTTACTCATCTTTTCCTCCTTCCTCTGTTACTACTTCCCAAACTTCTTCGATCAGGCTGTTATCCTCTGCCAGCTTGTCGATAATGTGCATCAGCTTCTGGTATTGGATACCCTGAAATCTCTCTTTCAGATAGCCTGCAAAGGCAACGGCCTTCTGCGTTTCTTCATCGAAAGAATCTTCCTTACTGATGTTTACTTTGGTGTCTTCGTTTGATTCTTCTGTACCGGAAAGCCCACTACCTTGAATTCCTAATTTTCCTTTCAGGGCTGTTCCAATCACTCCGGTTCCTAACTCCCGGATGAGCGAATTCATAAGGTCGTTGCCTTTGGCGCGTTCTTCTTCCAGGGCTGCCTTCAGCTTCTCGTTTTCTTCTTCGACTTCATCCAGGTCTTCTTCCAGTTCCTCGATTTCTTCCAGCAACTCTTTGTTTTCCTTAAGAAGATTATTGAGCTCATATTCTTTTCTGACACGTTCACGTATCTTGATTTCGGAATCAAAACCTGATAATCCTTCCGCGCTCTCCGATGAAATGCCTGAACCTTCAAACCAGAAAATATACCGTTCGTTAAATCTGCTTTCTCCGAAGTAGAAAATGATCTCTACACTTCTGGTGCTTGGATTGACAAAAGTGTCAAACGAATAAAATAAGGCAGACTTGAATGTACGTGGTACGACCCGTTGCTGATCTACTCGTATTTCGTATTCTCTGGCTTCTCCGGCTTCTTCACAGGTCTTGAGTTGCTGATAGATATTTTCGATCATCTCAGCATTGTATTTATATTTTCCTATTACTGGCATAGTGTTTTAATTAATGATTACTACCTGAATAAATTTGATTCTCTTATCTTCTGTACCCGGATTAGTTATGATAATATCCCCGCGATGCTGATGGATGCTTTCGGCCAGATAATCTCCGGTTGTATCGTAAATCCCATAATGAGATTCTACCAGCAATCCGGAAGGGTCGTCTACAATAAACCAGAGTTCGTTGAAAGCAGAAATAGAGATACTGGAATTCGATTTTATCATAAGATCTCTGTATCGTATTCTATGCGTACGATACCCCATCTGCTTTACTCGTTCTGGGATGTGATCCAGGATGAATGATTCGGTCATAGATATACTCTGGTGTCTTCTCGTTTGCTTTCTATTTGCTCTTGTTCAACTGTACTGGTCAGCGCTTCTACTTCTTCGTACTCTACATAGACGTAAAGCGTGAATGGGTCTGTAAAATTTTCTCCTCTGAATATTCCATATACCACGCAGCTATCGCCCTCTGCATCTACTTCAATGAATTCTGGCCTTCGTCCTGACAAGTATTGAGAAAACTGTTCAAAGCCTGGCTCTGCTATCATGCAAGCCTGATCGGCAGCTTCTTCGTCTCCACCGGGATAAACTTCTAATTCAAGAAACAGATCTGTTTTGTTCTGCACCTGAAAGTTTACCTTTCCTAATCTTCCCATAGCTTTATAGTTCGTATCTTGCCGTGACCAGTATTCCTGTGACTTTCTTCGCCTGAGCGGGAAGTTTTACTTCCAACAGCTTGCAGCGTTCCAGCTGAATGATTGGTACTTTTAATACCAGGCATCTTCGCTTTCCTTTGATGACTATTTCTTTTTTCTGTTCCATTATCCTATGTCACATTTAAGATTTAAGATCACCTGATAAGCATCGAAAGGGGCAAGTGTGTTGTCGGTATCTTTGTATACTATTTTGATTTCTCCGTTGCCTGCCAGTACTGCATCACCCATGTCTACATACCGTTCGTTCGGAGGTACGCTGATACCGCTCATCAGCAGACGGCTTTCGTAATCTTCCGGGTAGAGTTCTTCTCCATTGATTTCAAGCTTCTGGCTCCCGCGAAAGAATAGCTGATTAGGCTTATTACTGCTTAGCATGATCGCGCTTACTACTTTGATGTTCTTATCCAGCTCAAACTTTTTATTATAGCTTGTGCCGGGCGTATCCACCAAAAAGCTGAATGTTTTATACACTATACTTCCTGCCATAATTTTCTTATGTTATTTTTAATTTTAAGGAATGGATTGCCGAAAGATATTTCCGGCAATCTATTCTGAATAGTTCATACCGATTATGGAATAGTAACCGTACCGTACAATCCAACATAGAGCACCGCATTAGCGTTAATGCCGGAGAGTGTACCAAGATCGATCTCCATTTCAATGTCTACGTCATCTTGTATCAGGCGTGGATTGGAGAGTTTATAAAAGCCCACCGGAACAGCGTTGAAGCCCGATGTTTTGAACACGTTGTTTGAAGTGGAATCAACAATGCTCTTTTTGTTTGCTTTCAGTGTGAACTCTCCTGTCGCAAATGCTCCCACCGTATCAATTCCGGAAAAGATGGTTGATTTAATATCGTCTTTGCTGGTGATCGTAGCGGCTACCCCTTGCAGCAGGAAGATACCGGAGACCAGCAGGGCAGAGTTTTTAGGAAGTCTGCCATTTGAAATATTAGTAAGCCCTACTTCCTTTACGTCCTGCGGTTCAAACATTTTGATTGTTTTCGCACCATTGACCGCCTTGATGCTGTACACGGTATGGTCTGCGAATTTCAACTTGTTAGAACCTAATCCCTGTTTAATATGATCAGGTAGTTCGACCATGAACTTTTCCATTTCGGCTCTTGAGCCTTTGGAGCCAGGCGAAGGTTTAAACAGGTTTTTCAAGACCTTGGCTCTTTTCAGCAAAGGCATTTTCTTGATCGCACCCAAAAGCTCTTCCCCTGCTTCGTCTCCATCCAGTCCAAACAGCTCTGCTGCATTGCTGTATTCGCTGTCTGCAATTTTTCCCAACACTTCGTCCATCATATCTTTCTTGCTTTTTAGTTGTTATAATTTTACTTTTCTACTCTTTAGAATTTTACCTTAGTAATTCCTGTCTTCGTCGAGATCACCAATCTCATCTTCAATCCCGCTTACTTCTCTTATTTCAGCTTCGATGTTTTCCAGTCCCCGCATGGCTTGACTGAAATCTGCATTTTGCGTATAGGGGTTCAGAAAATATTTTGGCTGTTCCGTTGCTTCGCCTAATCCTGTAAAGCCGTTGGTCGTAGTCGAAGTTTGTGTTGTGCTTGTTTCGCTGGCTGTCATGGGGTGCATGAACTTGCCACCTACTTTTTCCAGAAAGCTCATTGTCCGCTCCTTTGCGCTGTCTATCGTGAAGCCGGAAGGCCCATTTGCTTCACTCAATGCCATGCCAGCGCCGAAGCTTGTAGCGTACAGATTTTTCTTCCAGAAACCTGCTCCTGTAATGAGTGCTCCTGTGTAGCCTGAAAATTTTCCTACTGCTGCTCCCAGTGCTTGCCCTGCTGCGAAGGAAAGAAGACTAAAGCCTAATTGCTTGTACACTTCTTTATCTTCCTTGGGAATGGCGCCTAGATACAGCGAAGGCTGTGTTTTCCTCCTGACGTATTTTCTTTTCTTTCTTCCTTTTGCCATTGTTATAGAATTTTAATCGCCTTTATTTTACTTTTCGGGTAGGTTGTTTTCTTGCGTTTCCCTTTCCGCTTTTTCTTAGCGGGAGGAGAATTTATTCCCGATAATCCACCTCCTTTCTTGGCTCCGCTCATCGCTTTCACTCCGACATAAATCAGCCCCGCAATACTAAGCACTCCTAATGCTGCCTTTCCGGGATTTTCTTTTGCCCAGCCGATCGGATCTTTCATCAAACGTTTCTTTTCTTCCGCGGGGCTGGTAGTTTCCGTGGGTATAGTATTTTCCGGAGTTGTAGTAACAGGTGTTGTTGCCGGTTGTATTACCTGCTTTTGGTCTGCCGAAGGCGTTGTAGTGACAACCGGAACATTTGTCGAGGTATCTTGTTCTACACTTGATTGATCGGGCTGATCCTGTTGCTGACTTGTTATGTTAGTTTGAACAGAACCTGACGAATCCGACGAGGAAGAATTATTTAGAACTGCTTCTGCTGCCGAGGTCGCCGAATCAATAGTATTCATATCTGCACTGCCACCAGCACCGCCACCACCACTAGCTCCTCCGGCATCTTCAAATTCCTTGGCTTCGGTACTACCTTTAGGGAAAAGACCTTTGATTGATTTTAATGCCGTGCCAATCGCGGTGAGTGCCGCGGTAGCGGCGGCAACAGTTGCAGCCGTAGCAGGTTCACCTAAATCACCAAGTCCATTTATGGAACCTGTATGGATAATATTATATTCCTGCTGATCGGCATACACTTCACCAAACCCCTCTAATCCTGCCAGCGAAACTTTTTTGTCATGATTACCTTTCCCTTTTAGAATGGCAAGTCTTAAATTTTCTTTTTTACCACCAGCACCGGTATAAATCTTCTCCGCTTTCTCCAATACCTTTTTCAGTTTTCCAAAAGCAGCCATATACATTCCTTTTGCCTGTGCTTGTGCATCGGTCAGGTAAGCAAATCTTAATTTCTTCGCTATCCCAAATAGATTTTCTTTCATGGCAAGCAGGAATCCATTGCGCAATAAAATGGTAGCTGGATTGGCAACACGGTTGATAAACCGGATTCCTTTTCCAACAGCTTTTTTTACTTTCTTAACAGCGCCACCAACTTTTTTCACCGCTTTTTTTAGAAAGCCTGCTTTACCTAATTGCTCTTCATCCGAGATAGCTGCCAAATCCATTGCATCTACGTTTGGAGGTACTACGTACTCTACTTCTGTACCCTCCATTTCTTCTTCTCCTAGTCCATCCAAATAATCCAGTCTCATACAATTGAAATCTTTTTTTTCATAATAGGGCTGCTCATCGTCGTAAGCATCCTTGACACAATCCAGCACGATATAGTCACTTCTTCGATCTAAGGCTCCGTTCAATTTTCCATTGCGAGGTACTATAGGATAGATATGCTGCCAGCGGATTTCAGAAGGGTCTTCTTTGTCGTACTTGGTAATCCGGTATTTGTGTGGAATAGGTGGCTCCATTGCCAGTAAGACCGATGAAATAAAACTGGTATAGCAATCACAGTCTCCTTTGCGCTCCCACCAAACTCTTCGCGGTGATCTTACCTGTTCTACTCCATCTTTGTCTTTCTGATACTGGATATGCTGATAGACAAAATTCCAAACGTTCCGGCAAGTGTCTTCAAGCGTTCTGCGTTGTAACAAGCGTGCAACTGCTTTTGTCTGCCAAGTATTTTTAGGCGCTTGCTCCTGAATGAAATGTACCGTGTTGTCAACATTTGCATTACGATTGATTTCATGATCTTTTCCACCGGGGCGGGGAAAGAGATAGTCATACTCCTTCCCGCTTCTTAGCTTTCTTGCATACTGCGATTCCATACTTCTCCGTTCTTCCCTCTACAGTTTACTATTCTCTTTCTCTCTATGCCTTCTCTTCCCCGTTACCGATGGTTATTAGCTTGTCCTGAATGATCTCTTTTTTTAGATCAGTTACTTCGCTTCGGGTTCTGACAATTAAGTTCACCCTGCCGTTTGTCCGGTATTCTTTTACTGCTGTAGGTGCATTCATGCCAAGTGTAATCCAGCTTCCTTTTAATATGATCGGGCTTGGCAACGATGTTTCTTTATTTGCTTCGATCAACACTACATCCGTTTTCGGCTGTGAACTTACCAGGGTAGTCTCGGTTTTAGTTTTAACTCCATTCACGATCGTTTGCTGCTGGTAGATAATCTTCACAAATGGAAAACTGATCTTTACTTGTGCACTGGTCGGATTTTTTAGTTTCACATATACCCTCAGTTCAAATCCGAGCAAATCCACTTTATGTATTTGAGCATCGGTTTCGATCTCTATTTCATTTGCCAGAGAGAGCAATCCTGATACTTTGCTGATTATACCCAGCACGACAATTCCTGCACCTGCCAATAACCAATGTTTACCATTCATAATTAATACTTGCTGATTTTATGCTTTACCCGCCTAAGCCCGGCTTTCCTTCGGAGTACCTGAAATGTTTCTTTTTTCTTCTGAAACTTTCTTGAGATATGTTCTCCCAGAAGCTTAAAGCCTAACCAGATCATACCACCCAGGATCGCTTTCAATCCATAATCCATCAGGCTTGCATAATCCACCGCTGCCATCAGGTTAAGTACTACTCCTAGCAGGAATATCGATACATTGCTTTGCTGATTTCCACTGCTCATTTGTCCTCCTTTCTTTTTATTATATTTTAGTTATTCTTCTATCCCTTTATTCATCGACGATACAAAGGAGTGTAAAATTCCGAACATGGGTTCCGACATTTGACAGCTTGTGATAACATTTGACAGCTTTTGACAACTTTTCACAACATTTGACAGAATTAATCATGCTTACTTATCGAGTCTTGGTTGCATCTTATCATATAAGCCATATTCAGATTCATCAATCACGACAACATGAGATGGCAATTGCAACGCTGAGAAAATGATTTTAATCTGTAGAATACTATAGTAATACCCATCTCGGTTACCTAGTAATTTTTTCAAAGGTTTTAGCCATTTCTTAAAGGTATTCCTCGATACTCCATAAATGATTAGCAGTTCTTTCATTGTATAGTTCTTCAATGGAATTCTTAGCTCTTTTTTGTTCTCGCTCATATCTCTCCCTCTTCTAAGTAATAGTCGTTTTCTTTTTCATTCTGTATGTACTCGCTAAGAATTTTAATATTCTTTTTAAGTACATAAAGCTGTTCTGCTCTCAATTCAATTAATGCTTCTTCAGCAGCTTTATCCTGCGGACATTTTTTAAGACGTTTTTCATATAGCTGAATTTGCTCGTCTATTTTTTCTAATCGTGTTTTTTTATTTTTTAACATCTGCCTTCTCTCCTTTCCGAATGGATAGAGAGAGAGGATAGAGTATTTCTACCCTCTCTTCTATCAATAGATTTAACTCTGATTCTAAATAGAGCCTGTCACGATTACTCTTCCCCAATTCACGCTTAGTCTCTTCAATCATTTTATCCAAAAGATCTAGCTCCTCCTTCTCACTCATCCCTTTCATAGTCACTTCTCCTCTCCGCCCTTTGGCCTTCTGCTCTTTGTTTATGTTGAATAACTTTTCCTGTTGCTAATCGATATAGCTGCTTCATCTGTTCTTGCAGACGTACAAGTTCTCGCTGCATAAATTCATTATGTTTTTTACCTTGCTTGAACATCTGCCATTGTACCTGATCTATGGCCTGGCATAGACGTTGGTATTCCTGTTGAAGTGTCATGATTAACTTTCCCCCTTTCTTCTGCTTTCTCTTCTATGTCGAATGCTTTCCTTATCAGTCAGCTTATCCATAGCTTTCTGAACTTCCTGTAGGTTATAAAAAATCTTTTTCCCTATTCGCTGAAATGGAATTTTGCGGTCTCTTCTCCATAGATATAAAGTAGCTTTGGAGACTTGTAATATTTTCAAGATGGCATCATCATCCAGCAATCCAGTATCCTTTCTCAATTCTCTGGTGATCCCTTGTTCAAACAATACTTTTCGTACTGCTTCTTCCATCATTACCTGTAAGTCTTCCTGACTTAGCTCGGTTATTAAAATTGCTTTTTTCATTTTTTCTTGAGTTTTGTTTTACGATTCAAATTTCCCAAGAATTCACCAATCCCTTTCCCAACGTGGTTTCCCAGTTGGTAAAGAAAAGTCACACAATAATTGTCACTCGATTGATTATTTGGAAGATGGAAGAAAATATTCTTTGAATAATGAAAAATAATTCCCAACCTGGGCTTAGAATTGTCCTAGGATTTATTCAAGAAAAACAGATGGTTTTGAAAAATAATTGAATAAGGAATCGCATTTCCCAGTTGGGAACTCTGGGAAAAATAAAAACAAAAAAAATACTTAACCATACTCCAGGCAAGGAGCATGATTAAGTACACATTAATTCAAAAAGTCAAATGATAAAATACAGATTGTAGTAGCTTAACAACGCATTAAAGCACGTTATTGAACTTAATAGAAAAAATATTATCGATCTTCATCTCTATCAAACCGTTCTACAAGAGAATTTCTTAACGAATCCATAAATTTAGTTCGGTTATTTTTTCTATTCCGAATATCGATGTATGTTCTATAATAGTCCGTAAGATCAACGTTTGGAAAAATACGTTTGATTAATTCTGCAAGCTCTTTTACATCTACCCTTCCACCATTAATACATTGGGATGTTTGAAGAGCATAAAGAAGTTCTACTAACGCTGTCTTGGATTCCGTCCATTCTAATTTACTTCTGAGTGCAGAATTAGTTTGAGATTGAGTTTCTACTTCTTCCAGCTTTGCTATTTCTTTATGCAAATATTTTTCCAATCGATCATTGGAAATAACACGAGCATATAAAAAATCATAGGTACATGAATAATCATCTTCGCAGAAAATCTCTTTACCGTCATCATCGTATTTGGTATCATATTTTTTTATTGACGAAAAAAATTGATAATCGCTCGCAGTCCCTTCACTCCGATAATATATGTACAGAAATCTATTGTTAGAAAAGTGTCTGGTTAGCTTATTAAGCTGCTCTTTCAAAAAAATTTGCTTTAATTTTTTTGAGCCATTAGGCAAACCTGTTTCAATCTCTATTATATCTTGGTAATAGTAGAGTTGAGAATAGTAATAACATTTTAATTCCTTGAAAAAATATATTTCCTCCTCCCTCGTTTTAAAATCACATTGTAAATGAATCGTAGAAAGTTTCCTGCAACAATCACGCACCACCACCAAGGATTTCTTAGCTGCATAAAGAGTATTAGTTTCTTCAAGGCTGATATTGTCTAGGTCTTGTTCCAATTGAACTCGAACCTTAGAAAAGTGGGTTATCATGCCTTCGCTGGTTTAAATTAGAAACGCATCAACTTGAAAAAATCGTATTTAGAACAAGTAGTATTTTTTAGCATTTTGAGAAAAATACCGATAAAACCGAATACACAAATACGTATTTATACTTATAATATTAATAAAAAAGGCGTACAATTTGTACGCCGTCAAAACACTCTGTTTGCCACTTCATGATTTTAAGCTTATCGTTTTCTAAGTTTAGTTTTTGGATTTCGGCTTACTTAAAATAACTGCTTCTTTTTGTACATTAGGAATCAACAATTCCCTTACATCAATCTCTAAAACATCGGCTATTTGATACAAGGTTTGTAAAGAAGGCTGAGTGTCATTAGTGCAATATCGAGATATCGTAACCTTTTCCTTTCCTATTTTTTGAGCCAACCAATTATTCGTCCGACCTTTTTCAACCAGTACAACCTTGATTCTATTTAATACTTTTTTCTTAGCCATATGCTTAATAGTGAGCCATAAAGTAATAAATATAGATATTGTTCTTTAAGTCATTATTTAACATTTTAATATATATAAATAACATTATATGATATTTATATATACTTTTTTAGTATATTTATATAGTAAAATGTTATACATATAACACTTAAAATTATGAAAGAAAAATTTAAAACCGACACTTTTGAGGCTAATACCGCTGAAGTTATGGAAGAGTTAAAAGAGCTTTTTTACTTCAGTCCTCCTTCCCAGATCAAAGAATATCTATTGGAAGTCTTGTTTACTTATCTGATTGAATTGCATCCGCAAGATTATCCAGAAACTCATTGTAGCATCATAGAAAATTTCTACTTCTTAAACATGTTCTTAACGAAGATGGAAAAAATTAATGAATCTGCTAATCTTACAGGAACAGACAATCAAACCTCTACAAAAAAGACTCCGGCCAATCAATAATAAAAATTGCTATGAAAGAAATAAAAAGCTATATACGATATAATGTTTTATCTCCAGATGGTTTTTCTCTATATAGAGATAGAGAATTTATCAAAGAAAAGAATGCCATAATCGCCGCTAAAAAATGGGTTAAAAGATATAAATCCCAAGGGTATTACAGCACAATAAAAAATGGAGCAAGAGTACAAATTCCTTTGAACGAAATTCTTGACTATTGTCAAGTGATGGAGTATACGATGTTGAAAGGAAAATGTATAAATATAAAAATGCTTTACCATTTAACATATGAAAACATCGGTTGATATTTCCAGTCTGCTACTGCTGTTCTCCAATATATCAGTCGAACAATTGAACAGTGTGTTATCTAGTAAAGAATCTACAGAATTTTTTTTACAAAAAATAAAAGGCGTACAAAATCTGTACGCCTTTTTCTTTATCCGGAACTTCAGTATGGCTATACTGAATATTTTTATTTAAAGTTTACAGTTTCTTTAACAACTTCCTATACTATCTAATAATACTACCGTTTAAGATCACTTCTCTATTTGATAAGATATTTTAATAAGATTGTTGAATTAGTAAAGCTAGTATTAGTACCATCATCGTATTTGGCTAGCGCAAATAAATTGTCATTTTTAATTTTCATATCTATACCCATTCCTATATTATCACCTAAAAGCATAAATCCATTATCGCCAAAAGATTTAAACTCTTGTCCATTTGTTTTTACCCTGGATAATACACCTTTTGTATTAACATTGGTTTTGTAACAACCTGATAAAATATAAATATTATCATTTTGAAAATCGACGGAACGAGTAAAGAGACTACTTCCGGCTTGGGGATAGGTTAAAATTAATAATCCTGAATTCCCAAAACTATTGTCGAGACTTCCATTTAAGGAATAACACTTTATATTAATACTAAAAGTGTAATCATCATTTTGAACAGAACAAAATACATAAATCCTATCATTATATATTTTAAAGGAATACCCATCGCCCTTATATATAGAGGCATCCAACGTACCATTACTGGCAAAAGTATTGTCTAATGCACCATTGGCTTTTACTTTCTTTATAAGAAATTGAATACCGCCACCTTCGCAAGTAAAAAAGTCTCCCAAATACTCCATCGCTCCATAAGATATATCCCCGTGAATAAATCCATTAGCACCAAAACTTAGATCCGGTGTTCCATTTATGTAATATCTATAAATAGTATCATACGCAAAGCATAGAAGTCTATTTTCATCATACTGTACAATATGATAAACCATATTTGGAATTGAATCATCTGGATAGCCTAAATTATTGTAATGAATAGCCCCAACATTGTATGTCAACCAACAGCTTCCATCATTTAAAACAGAAGCATCGCCGACTTCTTTATTCACAGATATATCTAGTCTACCACCTAATCCATAATTAATATCGGACGCACCATTATAGTCAATTTTTGACAAAGAAAATATACCATGGAAGCTTTGGGACGGATCATCCGATAATATTATATAATTCTGAAGAAGATTTATCTTGAAATAATCTTTAGCACTAAAAACTAGTCTACCATTATTTCCAAAAGTATTATCTATACTTAACTGATGACTTACTGAAGGTAGTACATCTATTTTCTTTTTTTTGCAATTTACTAGGCTAGCTGATGTTATTATAATCAAAAATAAATTAGTGTATTTTTTCATAATAGCTGCTTTTACTGAATACTCACTTTTTTATTCCCTACCCCTTTGTTTGTAGTAATTACAAAATTATACAAGCCTTTCGGCAAAGAGGAAATATCTATCTGAGTATTGCCAGTATTTGTTATATTCATTACTTCATTACCTAAAATATCTAAAACGCTCACTTTTTCTATTGGATATAGAGAATGAATGTTTACAAGTTGGCTTGCTGGATTAGGAAAAATATTTACTCCAACTGAAATAGATTCTTCAAGCGTTACTCCTGCAATAACAGTAGTAAAATTTGGGTTCATGCGCGTAATAACAAAATCTTCTGTAGTATAACCTATGGAATTTGCTCCTATCACTACTTTACCATCTGTTTGCAATAAAATATCTTTAGTATCGCAATTCAGATTATTAGGTTGAAATTCGGCCTGTGCTTCTATACTACCATCTGCGGATGAAATACGAGCTAAAGCTATGTAAGACGTAGTACCTCCATTATAAGCGGAATATCCTGCTGCGAATATCTTTCCTGTTACAGAAGATGTATCTACTACTATTGTTCTGGCCCCGCTTGAGATACCTCCAAATGTCACCGCTACTTTTCCATTAGTTCCGAAACTAGCATCAATACTTCCAGTAGAACTTAACCTATAAACTGAGAATTTTTGATTTTCATCAGAGTTGCACAATATAACTTTGCCATCTTTTTGAACAGATAGTCCTGTGAATGATGAAGAAGATATGCTGCTAAGATCAACGATTCCATCAGTACCAAAAGTACTATCCAAATGTCCGTTTGACTTTATTTTTATAAGACTTTCATTATGCACGATCAAAATACTGTTGTCATTTAAAATTTCAACTTCATCAGGATTAAAAATTCCTGACATAACATTTAGAATTGTTTTTCCATTTGTGCCAAATCCATTAATAAAATTAGCATTTTCATCAACTTTAAAACCTGATAAATGAAAGGTAGGGAAAGTAGAAGATGATTCTCCAAGAACTACAATATTGTTGTCCGATGTTGGCAGTGCTACAAGCGATCCATTTGAAAAAGATTCAATTGTTGGAGATAATTTTCCATTACCATTAAAAGAATTATCAATACTTCCATCATTATTAAGTCTAACTAACAGAGTATACGAATTAGAATTATCTTCATTATTAGCAGCAGCATAAATCTTATTATTTAAATAACATACATTGTAGGCTCCATCGTATCCTCCTGTGTTAAATGTATACTCCACATATCCATCAGTATCAAAAGAATTATCCGTTGTTCCATCACTATTAATTCTGCCAATAATAAAATAGGAAGGAGCAGAAGCATCACTTGTAGACCCAGCAAACAAAATTTTCCCATCCGGTTGCATAATAACACTGTTTATACTATTAGCGGAGGTTCTTATCTGACGGTTCCAGATGCCATTTGAATTAAAAGTATTGTCATATAATTGTGCATTTACAACACTTCCACAGAATAAGTTAGCAAGTATTAACAACTGATATTTTATAATTGTCTTCATTTTAATGATTAATTAGAATCTTATTTAAAGTAGTTATTCCATTCGCTAGTGTAACTCTAATATAATAAAGTCCATTATTTATATCAGATGTATTTAAAACAATAGATCTTACTCCATTGTTTAACGTTTCATTTTTTAATTCTCTTCCTAAGTTATCTATTAATGCAAAGCCAGCTATTCTTTCATTCTCCGCAATAGTAACAATATTCACCTCATTATTTGCAGGGTTAGGAAACATCAATACAGAACCGTTTTCTATTATCCTATCCGAAACATCTAATATTACAGGAGTACCTGAATTTCCTGTACCTTTGACATATACAGATTGTAATATTTCTTTTGTAGAATTATTTTGAAGAAATGCAATAACCCCCAATTTGGGATTAGATAAGTTATGGCTCCACGTTCTTGAAAATGTCAAACTATCATTTAATGTCCAACTTCCTTTTAAAATTCCCTCACCTGAAGCATCCGGAAGCATTTGTCTTGCTACATGACTAAAGCTATTATCTCCGCTAGCAGAGTCCTCTATTACCACTGTATGCAAATACAGATATCCATTATAGCTATTTATTGGATCGATGTAAATAACTTTTATTTTCGCGGAAACATTGCCTGGAATAATATTGGTAGATAAATCGATTCTAAATTTTGCTCTTTCCAAAATCCGCGAATCAACATCGGTTGTATCTAACCTAGAAGCCGCCGTACCTCCTGAGTACACATTCCCATTATAATAATTGCCATCCAAAACAGTGGCAGGAGGAGTACTAATCCCATAATAAAGTATTCTGGAACTAGAGCCGGCTGAATAATACGCATTATATGGATCATTATATAAGGAAATACTACTATGGTAATAAATCGGTGCAACATCTTTTGTCCTACTATCACAAATATGATCTACTGCATTTTTTGCCAGTAAAAAAGGTGTACCTACTTGGTCTGGAATAATATGTGTATTTGTAAAATTTTCAAGTACTAGAAGTTTATTACGATCTCCTATCCATACGCTATCAATAGCAATACCAGTATATTTTGTAACTCCGCTATTGGCAGCACCGAACGCAATTCTAAATCTTACAGAGCTAAGTCCAGACAAACTATCCAATTTAATTTTAGCGATTTTCCATCCGTTAAATACATTTACAGCAGCACTTGTATCATAGTGACCTGACCAAACTATATTATCAGAATATTTAGCATATCCTCCGGGCCTTCCATCATTACCGCTATTACTATACCAATCGACACCTTCTCCTATATTACCTATTCTATTCCAGCTGACGCCTCCATTAGTAGATATTTCTAAGATTGCACCAGCTGTGTTATAGTCAGTATCCATTCCCATTTTTATTGAAATCATTGGCTTAGTTAAACCTTGAAAATTAAAGCATGGACTATTTAAATAGGAACGTTCGTTGGTATTGTAATATCCATCAACGCTTCCTGTATGCCATACTTTTTGCGCGCTGACAATTTGATAATGTTGTAATGTATTAGGATTGAAGGCTCCCCAGCCCCACGTAGTTAGACTATCATCACTAAAATCCCACCCTGATTTTGAAACATTAAAATCGCCTAAGTAAGGATTACTTTTGGTAATTGTAATTCCTTGTAGAGTAGTTACTCTTCTTGTTAAAGTGTCTTTACATCCTAAATTGCTTGTGACAATTAATCGGCTATAATATGAACTATCATGAGAAAACGTATATGAAGGATTTTGAATAGAACTATTTACATCAGCAGAACTATTAATATCAAAATCCCAATTCCATTGTGTTATTGATCCTGTCACAATTTTTGAAGTATCGACAAAGGTTACATCATTAGTGCCACAAGTATTTTGCCATTTAAAATATGCCTTAGGATATTTACCAACAGTAGTTACAATAGCAGAAGAATTTGTTGCACAAGTATTAACGCCGTTGTCTACCGTTACACTAATTGCATCCCCATTTGCGAGTGTATTGATTGCATAAGTACTAGTAGCGTTCGGGCCTTGAATTCCATTACTATTTTTTAAAAATAAATAACGGTTAGCTGTACCACTGGTATTAGCTGTAAAAGTTATTAAATCACCTTCACAGATTATATTATCAAGATCACTGCTTGTAAGAGTTACTGTCGGAGCAGAATTAACATTTACTGTTGTAGTACCTGCAAAGTTACACCCGCTTGTTGTGATTGTATATGTTATTATTTGATTTCCCGAACCAGCTAATGAAGGGGAGAAATTGGTTCCGCTTACACCATTACCAGTAAGCGTACCACCTGCGGGATTAATAGTTATAGGGAATGTTCCTGTAGTGTTGCTACAAACTAAAGAAGGTAATCCGCTTATCGAAACAGAAGGGTTAGGATTGGTAATTACGGTCATCGTAATCGCAGCTGTTGTATCTGGACAAGTAAGATTTCCATTGTCTGAAATAAGAGTTATTTGATCACCATTGTTAAGAGCAGTAGTATTGTATGTGCTGGTTGTAGATAAAGACGTTACAGGAACATTGTTTACTAAAAACTGAAACCGCTTACTTCCTCCTGTATTTGTACCAGTAAAGGTTACTGATTGTCCCTGACAAATTGTATTATCAGCATCATTACTTGTTAAGGAAATCGTAGGACTTGGTTTTACAACTACATTTATACTATCTGCATTATAACATGTTCCTGTAATTAAAGTATACTTGATTTTTTTTGTTCCACTAACTACTCCAAATGGATTGAAATTACTTCCAGTAACTCCAGAACCAGTCCATGTGCCGCCTGATGGATTTGCTGTTAAAGTATAATTGCTGTTTTCTTTATTGCAGTAATATGCATCAGGGGTATATGTAATAATTGGAATTGCATTATTAGCGCTGCAAAGTATTCCGTGTACCTGAGCATTTGCAGGACTGTTACCCGCTTGAACTGCTGTTCCACCTGTTCTTAAAATGTTTCCGGTAACTAAAGCACCCGTCAAGGCTCTTACCTGAAGATTAATGATTGATAAACTATCTATGTAATTACTTGTGAAACATCTAAAGGTAATCGTGATTGTTGTAGCAGTTACATTCATAAATCCAGCATCAAAATCCGATATATTAATGCAATTTGATGTGCAACCTCCACTTGGTATAAAGTTTCCACTGTTAGGTAAAAATTCATAATTAGTAGGTGCAGTAATAACATATGTAACAGTGCCTGGCGTAATCGGGAAATCACTAGTATTTGTTTCTGCAATGATAATTGGCGAGCGCTGCGTCACATATCCTCCACCTTGGTTCATCGAGGGAAAATCCCCTGCCTTTACCACTACCTGTGCCTTGCTATATTGGGCTATTGTAGTAAGCACTACAACTATAAAAGTGAGTAATAGTTTTTTCATTTATAATAGCTTTGTAAAAATTAATTATTGAGTTAAAGTTCGGTTTCAAGTTTGCATCTAGGCAAGACCAACAAATGTCTTATTAAAAAAAAGGTTAGTCAATGACTCAAATGAGTCATTTTTAAGCACTTCATTGTATAAGACAGTTATATAATAATATATTCATATTTCACTCTCTTTAGATTTTAGAATTAATTTCAATTTTTCAATTTCATTCTTTACCTGATTAATAGCTTCAGAATACACATTATTCTGGTATTGCAAAGTGGCATTCTGTAATTCATCTCTTAGCTTAAACAGTTTATCAAAAAGCTCTTCACCTATATTATCTTGAGGAATTTTCTTTAGGAGACCTAAACAAAAATCAAAATATTCCTTTTGTATTGTTTCTATTCGTTTTTCTATGGTCATAAAAGAAAAAAATCAGATTTCTACACAAGCTAAATGCTCCCTTTTTAAGATGAATAATTTATAAGTCAATTCTAACTCTGAAATAATTTCAAATCCAAATTTCTCGTACCAAGGAATATTAGTAAGCGTTGAGGTTTCTAAGTACACATCTCTATATTGAAGTTTGCTTTCCTCTATTACCTCCTGAAGCAATTTAGTCCCCACTCCTTTCTTTTGTGCATCGGATTTTACGCCGATGAACCAGAGATAAGAAATTGGTGTCTTAGGATGATGTACTTTTATTTTGGATTCACGTTCTAACACTTTAGCAATACGGCTTAACCCAATACAGGAAATTGCTAATTTCAAATCCAGCAAAATTGTTTTTAAAGTCGTTTTCTTCTTATCAGGATACAGAACTAACAGACATCCGGTTTTATCTTCAGATAAATAAATATCTCCAAACAGATAGCACATCTAGAAAGAATAATCCATAAGATTCCTAATTCTTTTCAACCGATCTTTATCTTGTTTCGCTACATAATTGACACTTTTATTTAGATCAAAAGATTCCGATAAGATGTCTAGCACGATAGTTTTGTCCGCATAATAAGCTTTAATCACTTTACTAGGTTGATTGTTAATATTCCTACAATAGGCAAAAAACTTACTATTATTTATCAATGTCAATGACTCATTTGAGTCATATCACACCCTAAATACAAACCATATATTATCACTTTAGTGATAAAAAGTTTACTATATTTTTATAATAAACAGAATTACAGTCATTTAATTTTGACCTTTAAAACTAATAATTCCATATATAAATTCCTATATATATCAGGTAATTTTTACATGGAATTATTCGCTATTTCACAAGGTGAATGATATTTTAGAAGACGAAAAGCTATTAAAACAACTTGGAGAGCGGATTCGCACTTTAAGAAAAAAAGCAGGTTTTTCCTCCCAGGAAACCTTTGCGTATGAAGCTGGAATTCCTCGTGCTCAGTATGGGACTTATGAGAAGGGAGTAAATATCACAGTGCTTAACCTTAAAAAGATCATTAAATTTCACAAAATGACTTTTGAAGAATTTTTTTCAGAAGGCTTTGATTAGCCTTAATATTCAAAAAATAAAAAGCATATAGTCCCTGTTTTATGTTACATCTATACCTGATATGTAAGCTGGATTAGACTTAAATATTTTCTTATCGTCTTCATCAAATTTTACGAATTTACAAATAACATTTCCTTTTACTTCCTTGTTAAGTTTGTCGACCATTCCGAGCTTCAATGATTTTATTGTTTTATATAATGATGAATCTGCATCAAGACATATTATAGCCGAGTTTACCTTGTATTCGGCCAACAAACTTTCAAATAAGGTTTCCAAATGCTTTTCATAGCCAGGAATATAATAAATGCCTTCTAACGCTATAAAGCGATAGTTTTTATTAAAAAATCTATCGAGAATTGGAATGTGTGAAAAAGTATTTAGAATTATCTTTCCACTTAGTCCATGTAATGAATGTATTTTCCATAAATCAGGATTTAACTGAACACCCGCTACAATTTTTCCTGACTCATCTTTTATAGTATAGTATGGTCTACCATTAAACAAATTTTCAAAGGAAAACATATTATATTCTTTATAGAAATCAGCAAGTAACTCTTTAATCGTATTTTCTTCATTAGGAGAAACTAACTGGACTGCTTGATTTACCTTCGGATTAATCCTGTTAAATATGATAGAAGTATATTGACGTACAGTTTCAAACCCAAATTCATTACACAACAATAGCGATCGCAAATTTCTTGGATCAACGTAAGCATAGAAGAAAAAAATTTCATTCATATCTTTTCCTAAATCCTGACCAGTTAAAATAGACTTTATTTCTTCTCTTAGAACACTATTCCCTGACACTACCTTTTCACTAGTATGTTTTCTTCTATATAAATCTTTAAAAGAGAAATAACGGATATAAAAAGAAGAGATTTTTCTTTTCCTATTACTAGTTATTCTACTACAAAAACAGCATGTCCCTATGATTTTATTATTCCTTTCTAAATTGACATAGTAAGGATTTGCTATTTTATTTATCTTATTTTCTACTCCTAAATGCTGATATAACATGCCATGTCCAGGCGTTCCAATAATATTGTTATTGAGAATTTCTAAAAGTTCTTTAGTTGGGCTTTTAATAATTTTTAAAAACTTAAAAGGCATATTTTAAAATCATTTATATAATTAGAAGTTACATCTTAATTTTATAATCATACAATGAGAGCAAAATAACGAGCGAGAGAGAAAAGAAAAAAAAGAAAAAAAATACATCGTACGAAAATATCAATTACCTCCAGAATAGAAGTAAGAAATCCACTTTATAAAGCATCCAATAAGCTATTCCCTACTCTTAGAGTTTCAATATCTATATTTTGAACTAAGGATAAGTCCGAATTAAATTTAACTTCGCTAACTAATGGAGGAACGTTTTCAATAGCGATTTTCGGAATTGCATTAACATTGTAATACTTTAATGAATCTTTCGCTAAATGCCAATCAAATTTTTGTTTAGAAATTTCGTTGACTTCACGTCCTAGTGATATAGCAATTTGAAAATGTAATTTTTCGATCAAGTCAACCCTTCCATCTAATCTGCTTACTATTTTTTCACTAAGCTCCTCAATACTTCTACCATTACCAGAGGTTTTAACGAACAAAGATGCTACAATTGTAATTGTATCTGAAATTGGATTTAATTGCTCAAGAGAAAAATTATGAACGCGAACACTTCTACCAGAACTTTTAACCTCAACTCTTGTTAATCCGTCATTAAAATCAAACTTTTCTTGCGGAATACTATGCCAACATTGTAATAAACTCACAGGATTTTTACTTTCAGAAATTAAGAATAATTCAGCCCATAATCCTTGAATTGTTTTGGTAGCAGGCTCTGTTGCCAATCTAAAAACTTCAATAAATCTATTAATTTCTTTTCTTACCATATTCTGCGCAGGATCATTGCCAATGGCTTCTATAAGAGCTGCACATAGTTTAAGAAAATAAGTTTTTAATAAACTCTCTGTACCTACGAAAGAAATAACAGTAAATCTTTGTTCTATTAAAGCCCCATCCTGCTGAACATTGCAATTAATATTATATAAAACAGAAATATTTTTTAGCTTTAAATTTATATTATAATTGAAGTCCTCATCACTTGTCGAAATTAAAATAGTTGGATTTGCTAATTTATCTTTTGCAATTCTATGATTGTTAAAATTAGGCAGTGGATTTGCTGAAAACTGAAATCTATCAGATTCTTTAGGTGCCGAAATATCATTGAATATTTTAAGCAAATCAATCATGCCCAACGGATAAGGTCTACAGAGATTGCTTCTGGAATAAATGTGGCTAAGGTTGGTACAATATTAAATTCTCCTAGATCACCTGCAAGATCCATTACATAAATCTGAAATGTAATTCCTGGCCCTTTTATATCTCTCAATCCTTCGCTTCTATCATTTTTACCTTGAAAATACTGCTTAATCTGATTATTATGATCTAATGAACGAAAACGTCTATTATCAAAATCACTTATTAAATATAAAGAGCAAGTCTCATCAGGATATTCCACTAAATGTTGCTCTAATACATAAAGCAATCCCATATAGTCGCCAGCATCAATATCACTATTAAACCTAAACTGGCTTAATAATTCATTATATACCTCTATAAGGTTCATTTGCAGACTAGGAAATCTACTAGTTGTCAAAAAAGGATTGGCTAAAATAAATTGTCTTAATACATTTCTATTTCCTTCTATAATGTCAGGATGATTATGAGGTTTTTTTATTGTGTTCCATTCCCCTCCAAATATTGACCGCTCAAAGTCATTTGAAAAAATATTACGTCTCGATAAATTCAAATCCCCAGATAAAAATACTTCTCTATACCATTCATCTAAACTTCGTCCAGAATTCTTATGAAGAGATAATCTTTTCCTCATATCCTCTTCATGCTCTACATATTCGATATATTTATCTCTTGCCTCTCTATCTAAATAAACTCTGCAATAGCCTAAATAATTGGATTTATAGCCAAAAAATCTAGCACGTTGTTGTATGGTATCTGCATTTCCTACACCAACGCTTCTCGGCATGTAAGTAACGGTCAATCCTTCTACTGTAAATCCTCTATCCATCGCCTGGCCTCCGATTAATATCCAGCTATATGAATTTCTCCATTCAACAATTGTCCTATTGTTACCAGTTGAATTTAAAGACTGAACTACAGTTGTATTTATTGCATGCCGTAATCTATCTCCTGATAATTCTACAAATGATGGAAGATCATTTGTAGTCTGACATAAGTTATCATACGCTACTTTAAATTGTGCTAAAAGATCATTTTTATCTGGACTATCATCTGGCAAGCTTAATGTATCAATAAAGTTATTCTTTATATTCGTAACAAATCTAGCATATTCAGCATGTGTAAATGTAAGTTGAGAAGGATGAATCATCATTGATCTATTTTTACCTTCTCTTAAAGGTTTTCCTTTTACAACTCCCAGAAAAAAAAGCATCATTGCCGTTTTTAAACTTTGTGGAGGTACGTGAGGAAAATCCTGCGGCTCAATATCATCAATTACTTGTGTTAAGTTAGAGAAATCTTTAAAAAACACCTTACCTCCTGTGTATCCTTTTCCAGGTGTTAACAATTGAATAAAATTAGGAGAAAGTTCATTCATTATGCTTTGGAACAATGGGCCTTGAGGAGTTGCTGTATATTGAATAAAGGTGTGATGTGGCAATATTTCTCTAAGTTCTACTATGCGTCTATGGATTGTGCTCATTCGTCGCTCTCCTGTTCTTGCATTTGCCCTATTTTGATTATTCATACTATGTTGATCTCCCTCATCATCAATTATAAGCACTGGAACACCTAGCATATCAAGTGAACCTAAAAGTTCACGAAGATTTGGCAAATGATTCTTTTGCTTCATCACTGTGATAAGAATAATCTGCCTATCCTCTGGTGGGAAAGTAGAATCATTCCAGTTTTCTAATGCAGCACTAATTTGATTTCTCGTTGTGGAATCTTCTCTTTTAGGATTTCTAAATGAAAGCCATTGCAAGTCATTTCTTTCATCAATCCTTAGATCTTTTTCCAATCGAGTGAATGATTGTGATACAAGATTTGTAGAAATTCCGGCTATTATAATTATAACTCTGTATCCATTATCCTTAGCCAAAGCTGTAAGTGTGGTAAATGACATAGTTTTACCGCTTTGCACATATCCAAAAACAAGTCCAATCTCACTAAAGCTAGTCTGACTTATACTCCCACACTGCGATAATATTTCAACGGTTTCATTTAATAAAATATCCTGGCTAACTGAAGGAAGCTTTAAATGAGCTAAAAGGCCAATTGTTTCTTCGCCAACAATTGGCTGCCAGGTTCCCGAATTATTATACTTAATGCTTATTTGCTCTTTAGTATCACTCATGATCTTGAAATAGCTGTGAGTAGTTTATTTAAATTCATTCTTACAGTTCCTGCTTGAGGAACACACGCTTCTCTAGCAGCTTCCTCAGCGAGTCCAATTGCTGCTGCTATCCTTAAAATAGGCTCAAGTTTGCTTTTATCAGTACCTGCAAAATGGATTACAAAGGGATGATTTAAGCTCATACGCACACCAACTTGCCTAAGAGTTTTATTTGTTGTTTTATTTTTTAAAACATGACTTCCAATTTCTATCCAATCAGTAATATCTTCATCATAGCTAAGTTCAATTGAGACTAACCATTTCGTATCATTAAACTCAATTTCAAATTCTCTGGTTGTTACTTCTTCAGTTTTTGTAAGACTTGTTATTTCACTGGTGGCAATAGGCTCTGAACGAATATGATTAATTGCTGGCTGTATATTTTGCTTCATCTCTTCAACCGTTGTTTTAACTACAGCCTCAGCGGTCTGTTTCATTTCAGCCTTAGTAGGATTTTTAGTATAGTTTCGAGCTTGCTTTAATAATGGAAATGTAGGCTGATTTAAATCGGATTTTAATAAATCTAAAAAAACCTCCATGTTTTCATCCCACTTAATACCTTTCTTTGTAAATGTTACATTAAAGCCTTCCAAATGTAATTCGCCAAAAATTCTTTTCCATTCTGGACTCCCTGTTTGCCCCATTATCTCTTTTGGAGTAAATCCATCATCTCCACTTCCTTCTATTACTCTTCCTCTTCTAAACAATGCAAATCCATTTTTCCCTGTTTCCATTTTTTCAAGCAGACCTACAAAACCCTTCACATACATTTTTCCACCATCAATTTCAAAATCAATTTCTTTTTTCCAATAGATTGATTCAGATTTGCTATCATGAGGGAAAGGTGCATTTAATATAGCGGGATCTTTATATTCTAATAAATCATTATCGAGATAGAGTTTTAAAATACCATTCCGAGTAAAATGTCTATATATACTAGTTAAATGTTCTTTGATTTTTCCTTTCGTTTTTTTTATCGGCATTTTATTAATGCCCGTTAATTCTATTATAGTATAATGAAGATTCTCTTTTTGTGGCTTACTTATCACTTCTAATTCTTCTATTTTATCATAGTAGATTTTATTCAAATCAAACGAAACTGTTTTTTCTATATTTTCCCCTAAAGCTGTAGTTCTAACGCTCCAGTTATCAGAAAACCAACAAGACGCAGACTTCATTCCCATTCCAAATTCAGAAAGGCCTGAATTATCTGGAGGTATTTCTGCCGCTCTAAATGCTCTTGCATAATCTTTTTGATGAATGCCAGCCGCATTGTCTTTAATAGTTATTTTTTTATCTATATCATTCAGTTCTATCTTTACTTCCAATTGAAAGTCGTTTCCTTCAATTATTTTTAATTCCTTCTCATACTTAGTATAGCTATCAATAGCATTATCTACAAATTCAGCTAAAGCAAACCAAGGATCATATTCAATATGCTTCAATATTGACAACATGCTTACTCCCGGCCTAATACTAACTGTTCTTGAATGCTCCATTACTTTGTCATGTACAACCTTTCTAATTTATTTGACTGGATATTTGTAGGCTTGCCAATTATTATATTTGATTTATCAACCAATAATTGTTCAGCAATCATTTTCACAATTTTTGAATTAACAGCATTTCCTAAAGCTTTAAATGCCGCATTGTCATTATATGGAAGTGATATCCCATCTAATGATTGAAGTTTCAAACCTTCCTCTTTAGTGATATATCTTTTTTGCCAACCAATAATTGGAATCTGAGTATTTGTGCAAACAAGAGATGGGAAAAAGTCTACTTTTTTCACTCTAATCCCGGATGCTCTAAATTGTAATATATAATTATTAATTTTCCTTTTTCCATCTCCTACATTCCATTCCAATTTTTGCCAACTTTGCGAAGGATACTTGGCTATTTCTTTTACGACGTCCTTTATATATTTTTTATTCTCCTTATAAAACTCCCTGCTTTGTCGGATATATCTTTTTTTCCAATTAGGAAATTCACTTTCAACTCTTGCATAACTAGGTAAATTCTCAAATTGATCTTCCAATGACATTCCGCTTAAACTGTAGCCGAAACTACCATTATATTTAGCTAGTGATCTCTGGCTAAGTTCAAATGGAAAAGTTTCTTCAAATGGATAGGTTGCTCCGAATTCCATTGCCCATATTGGGAATCCTGGAATTTTAGTTTCTTTCGGGAGATTGTCAATAAATTGCTGCCACAATGCAATGCAATCTTGATTAGCCTTAGGTAATTTTTTAAACTCCCTTGGCTCTTCTTCAATAAATTGACGAATATCTATTAATTTAGTTTTTTGATTATCTATATTTTCAAAATCAAAATGATCTAATCCATTCAAATCCCCTACTATAAAAATTCGCTGACGATGTTGTGGAATACCAAAATCATGTGGAGAATAATCTCTTAAATCAACACTGTATCCCAGTTTCTCTAGTTGCGCTCGCATGTATTTCCAGGTCTCTTCATTATCATGCTTAGCAATATATCTTACATTCTCAAGAATGAAATATTTTGGTTTTCTAAATTTTAATATTTTAATAATTTCATCAAATAAGGTTCCTCTCTCCTTATCATCTCTACCTAATTGTTTTCCTGCTTTTGAAAATGGTTGACAAGGAAAACCTGCACACAAAATATCATGTTCAGGAATACTATTAATATCCTCCTTCACAATTTTCCTAATGTCACCTTTAGGTTCTATACCCCAATTGTGTTTATAAACTTCTCTTAATACTGGATCTAATTCACTAGCAAATACACAATCATGTCCTAGCTCATGCATTGCTTTATGAAAGCCACCCAAACCTGCAAACAAATCAATAAATTTCATTTTTTCAGTTTAACTTATTCGTGCACCATGCAATTATTTCACTTCTTAATGTCATATCAATTGAATATCCAGCGGAATATATTTGTCTAAAAATTCTCGCTCGATCAAAAATAATTCCATATTCATCTACACTTTTTTGCCAATTCTTATTATTAATCACTTCTGTTATAGAAAGAGCCGGTATAGTAGTCATATAATTCCAATGTATATATTGTGCCCAGGCTGATAAAGGAATTTGCTTCTTAGTCCTCCATCTTCTTCCAGCAGCACATTGCATTAAAATTATAACTTGGCTATTTCTTTCATCTTCAAAAGGTATCCATCCAACAACATCAACACCTCGGTCTTTATCTTCTGGATCAGGATTTCGACCGCCTCTTTCTTCAAGTAATTGCACAGCCAAACCATTGAGTTGATTAGTTAGATTATTGATATTAGGAAAGCCTAATACTATACCCTTCCCATTAAAATATATTTCTAATGCTTCCTTAGAGAGTCGTTCAAAAAGTTTTGTAGCTGAATGAGCATTTTCAGCTCCCCAATAAGAGAACAACAAACACATTACATATTCTGGATAATCCACCCATGAGCCTTTAGATGCAATCACATTTCCATTTATTTCATACGGTGCAAAAGGACCATACAAATGAGCTCGCCTTTTCAATTCTAGTAATATACTGTCAAATAGTTCGTCACCTTTGTAATTAACATCATCCTCATAGCCATTATCTTCTAAAAGTGAATTAAGCTTAGCTTTTGAAAAAGGCACAGAATAATAAATAATATTTAGTTCAGCCCAATCCGATATTCTTGAAATAGATTTTATGTCAATAATGTCAATCATTGGAATTCATCATTCGTTTTAGTTCTCCTATAGCTAATAAACATTCTTCAACGGCTAACTGAAGTTCTGATTCTTGTTTATATTTCCACGCATAACTCAATGAAAATTTTATAGCACTGCTTGCAGAATTAACTTTCCTAATAATGTAATCTTTTTCACCTGAGCTTCTTTCGTAAGCTTCTTCCAATATATTGGTTTTAACTAAATATTCTGTGGCTTCCTTTTTAGCAAGCACTGGAGCTAATTCTGATGTTATTCTTCTAGAATCAGTAAGGATAGGTTCGTTCTTGCCATCACCAAAAATCCATGTAAGAAGATGCCTCAACTGCTCAAGTTTATCTACTGGGATAATTCTTTCTAGATAATTAGCTTCTTTATATGATGGGCTTCCAATATATGCTCTAATTGCTGGAGAGTTCAATGCGACTGTCATTAGTGAGAAAGAATTTTTAATCCGTTTAGTATCGAACTCTAAATCTTCTTCTGCCTCCTTCATTATTTTAAAACATAAGAACTGCTTCTTAATTACATCTGATCTATCAGCGATTTGATCCTGTATTATTTTTATACTATCATTAATAGTTTTACCTGATGCTACTTCTTGTGCAATATTATTTGCAATATATGCTGCCTTAGCGTATGCATCCCATTTTAGCATACCTGTTATATGTCTCACTCCTAAATAAGGAGCAACTTCTTTTCTATCCCAATATACAATAGCTGGTATTAAAGATATATCTGCTACAACCTCTTCGCTCTTTGGCTTCGCAAATGAATCTTCCCTAATCTTCAATTTTTGTCTAAGCGTTGGATTAGTTAATATTTTTGCTGTTGAGACCCTTCTATTTCCTTCTACTACTACAAATTCTATTTCGCCATTTTTTAAAAGTTCCATAAGCTTTTTTTGTATTTCCTCTATGCTATCTTTATTATCACCTTGAAAGATAACAGGAACTTGCTTTGGCACAACAATTATCGGTTCTTCATCAAAATAACCATTTTCCGACATTGACAAAGCCAATTCTTCCAGATCATATTCTTCATATAAAGTTTTAATTATATCAAATTCATTAACAGACTCTCTCTGTCTGGCAAGTCTTGGATTATCTATATCTAAGCTTATTTTATCGATTGGAATGTCAATCAATGGTCTTCTTTTCCCTTTACCTGCAAACTCTATATTCATTTTAATATCTCATTATAAATTCTATCTAATGTAGTTTCAATTTTACCTTTTTTCAATTCACATTCCCAAACAGTAATTACCTCCCATCCTTCTTGTTGAAGAGTAATTATATTTTGCTTATCCCTTTCAACATTCTTAAGAATCTTAGGAATCCAGTATTCTTGACGGCTTTTAGGAAATTTATTCAGCTTACATCCTTCATGAGCATGCCAAAAGCATCCATTCACCATTACAATAGTTCTATATTTAGGTAAGACAATATCTGGATTGCCTGGAAGTTTTTTTACATGAATTCTAAATCTTAATCCCTTTTTAAATAAAAAACTACGAATAATTAACTCAGGAGACGTGTTAGTCTTCCTTATATTCGACATAATTTTACTTCTTATTTTTGGATCAAAATTGTCTGGCATTACTGATAAATTAAACAAATCACACAGTTATAAATTTATCAAATAAAAGCTAGAATTCTTAATTCCTAGCTTTAGCCACTGTATTATATTGAGCAGTTAAAAAACTTAGATAGCTAGCTATAAATATAAATGCTTTTTTTGTTTATACTAATGTTTAAACCAAAATAAAAAAGGGTTGTATCAATGATACAACCCTTTGATTTTCAGAGCCCCCTGTCGGAATCGAACCAACGACCTACTGATTACAAGTCAGTTGCTCTACCAGCTGAGCTAAGGAGGCTTCTCTTTTCTTTCCAAATGGTCACCCATTTCCTGAAAAGCGAGTGCAAATATAGGCAGCTATCCTGTAAATGCAAATATTTACACTTTATTTTTATTAACCTTTTAGAATTTTCAGCTCGCTGCTCAGTTCCTTCAATTCGGCTTCCAGTTTGTTGATATTGGCTTGTATTTCTTGTTTCATCTGTTCTGCCCCTTTAGATTTGCCAAAAAACTCAATATTAGTCTTATAACGATCTATTTCGGCCTTAATACCGGAAATGCGTTTCTGCGTGCTTTGTTCTTTCTTTTTCAAATGAGCCATCCCATCCTGGTTGGTTCTCATCGACAAAACTTCGAGCGAAAGACGGATATTCTTTTTCGCATCTTGCCCTATCTCGGAAGAGGCATCGATAAATTTGCTGAGTACTGCATTGTATTTATCGGTAATTTCTTTTTTGCTTTCTCTCGGCACAAAACCAATCGAATCCCAGGTCGATTGAAATTCTTTAAGCTTCGCCACCGTTTTGGGTTCCGGCCCATCGGTATAATTTTCGATCTCTTGGATCAATGCATTTTTCTTATCAAGATTTACCAGGAATTCTTTTTCTGCTTCTGCTACCAACTCTCGCTTCCTGTTAAATACATGATCGCTGGCTTCTTTAAAACGGGCGAAGATCTTGTCTTTTTGTTTGAATGGCACCTGCCCTATTTTCTCCCAGTGCTTTTGCAATTCTTTTACTTCCCTCGTAGCGCTCTCCAGGTCTGACTGGTCTTTCATCGATTCTACTTTTTCACAAAGCGCTATTTTTTTAGCCAGGTTTTCTTCGCGTTTTTTATCAAGCTCTTTGAAGAAGGTGTTTTTACGCTTATAATATATTTTGCAGATCTCCCAGAATTTATTGGAAAGATCTTTCGCTTTGTCTTGCGGTACAGAACCAGCTTTTCTCCATTCTTCTTGGATCTTTTGCAGTTCAGCAGTTTTGGCTTTCCAATCATCGATCCTTCCGGATTCAAAAGTAGCAAACGGTTCTACCTTTTCGATAATAGCTTGTTTGGCTGCGAGATTTTTTTCCAGTACTACTTTTTGGGTTTGTAAGTAGTCTTTTCTTTTTTCATAAATTTTATCAGAAGCTTGCTTTAGACGGTTCCAGAGCCCGTCTTGTTCTTCTTTCGGTACCGGACCGATGGCTCTGAATTCTTCGTGCAAAGTCTTTAGCTCTTTCAACGCCTGGTTAATCGATTCCAGTTCGCTGAGCTTTTCTACTTTTTCACAGATCTCTTTTTTTGATTCCAGGTTTTTCTTGCGGTCAAGTTCTTTCAGTTCAAAAAAGATACTGCGGTTGTTATAAAAGATATCGACGAGTGCTTTATAATTGTTCCAGAGCTCTTGTGATTGTGCAGCTGGTACCTGGCCCGTTTTTTTCCACTCTTCCTGGATGTTTTTAAATTCATCCAGACTAAGTGAAGACTCTTCGGAAGAAATAAGTTTACGAAGACGTTCTAACAATTCTGTTTTGATCTCAAAGTTACGCTGTTTGTTTTTTTCAAGATTATTGAAATGTTCACTGAGTTCAGTTTTCAGCTTGCTGTATATCTTCTCAAACTTTTGTGTGAGTTCGTCTTTTTTATACTCAAAATCATCTACAGAGCCTCCGTCGGCTACGAAACGCTGGAGCGCTTCTTCGCGGGCCATATCAAGGTGATGATCGAAGCTAATGCGCACTTGGGAGAGCACATTGCCCGCGCGTGCGTAATGATCTTTCAGGTTAAACCCTTCAAGGTATTTCAGCAATTCTTCTCTTGAGAAAGAAGCGAAATCCTCGTGGTGCTCTTCGATCGGCTCAGCAAAATGTAATGATTCATGCAGCTCGTTTTCCATGACTTCTTTTTTGTCCGTCATCATAATAGTATCTGTAAAAATTAATTTCGGTATTAGTGTTATTATATTTAAAGTTCGGAGTTGAAAAATCAGTGTTCTGATCTATATTTTTCAGAAATGAATTTTCGACTGATTATAAAAATTAAATTAGTTTAGTCTTGGATCTATTGGATAATTGGATAACACTTTGTATTGTCCTCCCATATTTTTTAAAATCCCCCTCCACATTTCCTCTGTATCCAGTTCAAAAAGTCCGGCCGCAGAAAGGCGGTGAATGATCCATACTTTTTCTGCCATTTCTTTTTCCAATTGTCCGCGGCTCCATCCGGAATAACCGAGGAAGAAGCGGATCTTTTTTTCTTCTATTTTGCCTTCGCGTAGGATTGATTTAAGTTGTTCAAAGTCTCCGCCCCAAAATAGATTTTCCATGATTTGAATAGTCCCTTTCAGAGACAATTGCTCTTGATAAATAAAATGAAGAGTATCTTGCTCAACCGGTCCGCCAACATAAAGTGGCGCATCGAATTCTCCAAGTTCTTCTACTACATCGGAAAGCAGCATATTGCTTTTTTTATTCATCACAAAACCTAATGAACCGTCTTCGTTATGACTTCCAAGCAACACGACACTTCGTTCAAAATTATCGTCGCCAAGATAAGGTTCTGAAATCAATATATCGCCAATATTCAACATTCTTGTGCACAGCAATTGCTTACCTAAATATACAATTTTAGTTTCAGTAGATAAATTATTCCACCAATAAATAAAAAAGGTTAAAATAAATATAATTTTAGCGAAATAATTTATCGGTAATGAGTACTTTTAAAATAGTATTAATCAGGTAACCAATTTTTAAAATGGGAGTATTAGCCAATATCCGCAATGATTATCACCAGAACGTGTTATCCGAACAGGATGTCTTAAAAGATCCTATTCAACAAACAAAGAAGTGGCTACAAGAGGCTATAGAGCAAAACACCCAGGAGCCTACTGCGATGAATCTGTCTACCGTTTCTGCCCATGGCAGGCCTTCTTCCAGAATAGTATTATTAAAAGAGATCACCCCAGACGGCTTTGTTTTTTTTACTAATTATTTCAGTAAAAAAGGAAGTGAAATTGCGGTAAATCCCTATGCTGCGATGACATTATTTTGGAAGGAAATGGAAAGGCAAGTGCGCATTGAAGGTAAAATCGAAAAAATTTCAGCAGCAGAATCCGATCAATATTATTATTCCAGACCTCTTGGAAGCCGCATTGGAGCTATAGTTTCGCCACAGAGCCAGGTAATTGCCGATCGTGCTATTTTGGAAGAAAAAGTAAAAGAACTTGAACAACTTCCCGAGCAGGAAATCAAACGTCCGGAAAATTGGGGAGGATATAAACTGATCCCTGATTACATCGAATTCTGGCAAGGCCGTACCAATAGATTGCACGACCGCCTGGCCTTTACGCTTGAGAATGGAAATTGGAAATTGGAGAGGCTTGCCCCTTAATAAAGTTATGAATTATGAATGTGAATTATGAAATTATTATTAATAACTTAAAAATATCTCGGGCTTAAAACTTTTGCCTTCACGTATCCAAACTCATAACGCGCCATGATCTCATGGGCCCCTCTTCCTACTACTTTACTTTTTCCTACTGCTGCATCATATGCATAACCAATCCGAATCTGTTTACTAGCCTGCACCTCGATCATCGAAACGATCGTTCCCGCACCCAGACGATACGAGATCCCTGCTGCTACAGCATCGTAGAACCACACGTTAGTATTTAAGTCAAATTCGAGTGGTGCTCCTTCTACGATTTTAATCAGTGTAGAAGGTTTTAATTTTACATCCTGCGAAATCGGTATTACACCTCCGGCCATGAAAAACATATGTCTTACCTGCTTCGACACAGATACTGCGCTATCTGCCTTGTTGAACATTTTATTATTCACCAATCTTGGCAAAGATACCCCGATATAGAATTTATCTGTATTGTAGTAAACACCTGCGCCAAAGTTTGGCATAAATTTATTTACATTGCTTGCAAATGCGCCATCGTATTGATTATCCTGATCCAACTTTACCGAAGAAAAATCTGCACTGTATTGGCTAAAGCCCGCTTGTAGTCCGAGGGCTAACGTTCCTTTTTTCAAACGCATACGAAAGGCATAGCTTACGTACATTCCTGTGGTATTGGTGATCCCGATCTTATCGTTGAAAACTACCATTCCCAATCCAATTTTTTCTTTTTTAAAAGGTGCGTCAACAGAAAAAGTGGCGGTACGTGGAGAGCCGGGAGTATTTACCCATTGTTTTCTATACAAAGCGGTAGCGCTTATCACATCACGGCTTCCAGCGTATGCAGGGTTGATGGCAAGCGTATTAAACATATATTGAGAATACTGTGCGTCCTGCTGTGCATAGACTGTAGAAGTAGCTATGCTCAACAATACTAGTATCTTTAAAAACCAACGCATATTTTATTCGTTTAAAAATTCTTTATTCTTTCTGTTAATTTCTTATCGTTTCAATGTAAAATAATTTACATACTTTTCTCCTTTGTTTGTTCTGATCTCATAGAAGTAAGTTCCATCAGGTAATTTTTCCCCAATTGTCAGACCATTGTTGGAGCTACCATCCCACCACTCAGGTCCACGGTAATCATTGTTTTCATATACCAAACTTCCCCAACGGTTAAATACTTTGAAGGTGATGTTGGTATAACCATCTGTATTTCCCAGTACAAAATAATCATGTGCGCCATCTGCGTTCGGCGAGAATCCTTCAGGGATGAACAGCGTAATCACTTTGATCTCTTTTAGTGTAATCACAATTTTAGCTGTCTTGGTATTGCCACAAATATCACTGATAGTGTAAGTGTATGTATCCGTACCAAAGAAGCCTGGCGCAGGTATGTAAGAATAATCTCCGTTGTTATTAATCGTGATCTGTCCGTTGCCTGTCGTAGATGCTGTAGTTACCGCGGTGATATAAATATTATCCCCTCCTTCTGCGGAATCATTGGCCAACGCAGAAATAACCGAGCTGAAGTGATCATTCATATTAATGAACACGCTATCGTTATTGGCATAGAGCAACCCATTCCCTGTTTTAATAATTATTGAAGTAGTCACGCAAAGCGGCGAAGGTACAGAGTCACATACAGTGAAGGAAACAGTATCGTATCCGATGAATCCAGGAGCCGGTACATATAGGAAGGCTCCCAACGTATCGATCGTGAAGGTTCCGCCTTTGATCGTTGTTACCGCTGCCTGTGCAGTTACTTTCAGCACATTTCCATCCGGATCGGAAGCGTGCAGAAGCACATTACCAGTGGTATCGTTGTTCAGTTTATTACAAATAAATTCAGAAGAAACTAGTGGAGGAAGATTACAGAAGAATGATACTCCTAAAATAGTATCTGAACAATGCGTAGCTGTTTGTCTAACGATCACATTGTACGTACCATTAGCAAGGTTGGTAAATGCAGAAGATGACTGGTAAGTAGCGCCATTGTTTATTGAATATTCTAATGAACCAGCGGCAATAGTTGCATAAACATTCAGAGAGCCAGAGCCTGCTCCTGAGGCGCAGTTTGTTTTGACAGAATCAATCACCGGTTTAGGATTTGCGATAATATTGACAATACCAGTCATCCCTGTTTTACAAGTAGAATCAGCCACTACATAACCATATACTTTGTAAACGCCTGCAATGGCTTGGTTAGGGAAACTAATTCCGGAGCCGGTTCCTGCTAATGCAGTACTGGTATCCAAATTATTGTGAATAAATTTGTAATTCACTCCGGACTGTGAGTTGGCAATATTGATTGGGAAGCTGGCCACCCCGCCTGCGCAGAAGTTACCTCCGCCTGATATAGCATAAGCGGTAGGTTTTGTATTTGTAGAAATGTTCATAGTCTGATCTACAAAACATCCGCTTACAGGGTCATACACACGAACCGTGTACTGACCTGCAGTAAAGCCTGGTATCGTGTTGTTGCCTAAAACGCTGGTTCCTGCCGTTGGAGGTACTGGCCCTGTATAAGTAGAAGAAGTAGTATAATCGAAATTCCATCCTGCACTGGTCGCATTGAATGAAATAGTACCGGTACCAGTGAATACACCACATTCATCTGTTTTACTAAATGCTACAGGAAGCGAAGCAGTAACAACCATCATGATCGAGTCGCTGCTCGTTACAGCAGGAGACGGGCATGCGTCATGGCTTGTTACGATCACATATACAGTATCTCCATTTGCTAGCGTATTGGTTGCAAAGGTTGGATTATCTGTACCTACAGTGGTTTTGTTGATCATCCATTGATAAGTAGGAGTAGCAATATAATCCGTCGTATTGGCAGTAAAGTTTACAGTGGTTGATCCGCAGATCTGATTGTCGGCATCGTCTGAACTGATAGTTACAAATGGATATGTAGCAGGTGTTACTGTAAAGGTGATCGTATTCGAAGTAACAGTAGGCGTAGTAGCACAAGCCGCAGAAGAAGTTAGGGTCAATGCTACCTGGTCTCCGTTCGACAGAGATGTTTCAGTATAGATTGGATTCGTATCTATATCCGATCCATTCAAGGTCCACTGATAGGTTGGAGAAGCACCACCGTTAGTGATTGTCGGAGTAAAGGTTACGGTAGTTCCCTGACAGATCAAATTATCTGCATCATCGGAAATGATCGATACCGTAGGAGTTACATTAGCAGTGACGGTAAGAGTAGCTGCTGTACTTATTACAGGAGCGCCGCATGCGCCGGTTACTGCTACATCATAGCTTCCATTATCTGTCACAGAAGCATTCGGGATTGAATAACTGGAAGAAGTAGCAAGAAGAATATCCACTCCATTTTTTCTCCACTGATAAGTGAGACCGGAGCCTGTAGCCGACACGCTAAAGTTTGCGGTGTTGGTTTCACAAATAGAAACATCAGAAGGATTAGTTACAATGACTGGATTTGCATTCACTGTCAAATCAGCGGATGTGCTGGACAGTGGAATACCACAGGTTCCTTGTATGATAACAAAATAAGTACCTGCATCCGTAGTAGCCGTTGATGCGATATAAAAGGCAGAAGAATCTTGCCCTGGAAGAGGTGTAAGGCTCTTATACCACTGATAAGTAAGTCCTGCCCCCGTTGCTTTCACCCTGATTTTAGTAGGAGTATTTTCACATACTGTTGTATCTGATGGGTTTTTCAGGAAGGTAGCGTTTTGAAGCACTTTCAGCACAGCACTTGCACTGGTTATAGAACCACAACTTCCGGTGATTACTACATCATATGTTCCTGAATCCGATAAGGCTGGTGCTGCGATACTAAAGGTAGAAGCTGTTGCCAGCGCTATATTCACACCATTTTTTCTCCATTGATACGATAATCCTGAACCCGAAGCAACCACTGCAAAATCAGCGCGCTTACCCTGACACACCGTAGTGTCTCTAGGGTCCTTTGTAATAGTGATTCCCAGGTTAATACTAATAGTTGTCGTAGTGGTATAAATAGTACATCCACCGGAAGCAGCCACAGTATAGGTTACAGTATAACTACCCAATGTACTAGTTGAAGGATCGATGTCACCTGTAGTTGGATCAAGTGTCAATCCAGCTGTAGAGGAATAAGTACCGCCAGTGGTACCGGTAAATGTTACCGATTGTATACCAGCAGTAGAACATACTGACGAACTTGGATAACTGATCGTAGCGCTTGGTGCCGCGGTGATCGTTACGCTTGTGGTGGTAGTATACAACGCACATCCGCCGGATGCAGCAATAGTATAAGTAACTGTATATGTTCCCGCTGCACTAGTCGATGGAGTGATCGCTCCTGTACCTGCATTGATCGATAAGCCCGCTGGTGCTGAATATGTACCGCCTGTTGTACCGGTCTGCGTTACACTTTGCGCTGTGGCATTGCTTGTACAGAACGGTGTGCCGGCGTAGCTGATCGTTGCGCTTGGTGCTGCAGTGATCGTTACGCTTGTGGTGGTAGTATACAACGCGCATCCACCGGATGCTGCAATAGTATAAGTAACTGTATAAGTCCCTGCTGTGCTAGTGGACGGATCAATGTCTCCTGTTGTTGGATCAAGTGTTAATCCACCTGTTGAAGAATAGGTACCGCCTGCTGTACCGGTTTGTGTCACGCTTTGTGCGGTAGCATTGCTTGTACAGAACGGTGTGCCGGCGTAGCTGATCGTTGCACTTGGTGCAGTAGTGATCGTTACGCTTGTGGTGGTAGTATACAACGCACATCCACCCGATGCGGCAATAGTATATGTAACAGTATAAGTCCCCGCTGTACTAGTCGATGGCGTGATCGCTCCTGTACCTGCATTGATCGACAAGCCCGCAGGTGCTGAATAAGTACCGCCTGTTGTACCGGTTTGCGTCACGCTTTGCGCGGTAGCATTGCTTGTACAGAATGGTGTGCCGGCGTAGCTGATCGTTGCACTTGGCGCTGCAGTGATCGTTACGCTTGTGGTGGTTGTGTACAACGCACATCCGCCCGATGCGGCAATGGTATAAGTAACTGTATATGTCCCAGCTGTACTAGTCGATGGCGTGATCGCTCCTGTACCTGCATTGATCGACAGACCCGCTGGCGCTGAATAAGTACCGCCTGTTGTGCCTGTTTGTGTTACACTCTGCGCGGTAGCATTGCTTGTACAGAACGGTGTACCGGCGTAGCTAATCGTTGCGCTTGGGGCAGTAGTGATCGTTACGCTTGTGGTGGTAGTATACAACGCACATCCACCCGATGCGGCAATGGTATAAGTAACTGTATATGTCCCAGCTGTACTAGTCGATGGCGTGATCTCTCCTGTACATGCATGGATC
>Ga0310813_10000018_pt1 | contig 136734 bp, 110 predicted proteins | sample YN3metagenome_FD_203086 | JGI IMG/M metagenome (GOLD analysis project Ga0310813, IMG submission 203086) | Soil microbial communities from experimental microcosm in Duke University, North Carolina, United States - YN3 | ecosystem: Engineered > Artificial ecosystem > Soil microcosm >... | reverse complement strand
TTGTTTTTATCTAAACTATCTGGTATCCGGCATCTGGTATCTTGCATCTATTATTAGTCTTAATACTTAAAAGGGTAATTCTAAAATACTTTATTGTATCTTTAATAGTCTATTATTAACAATTAAAAATTTTATGGAACGTTGGATTCTCTATGCGATCATCTCCATGTTGTTTGCTGGCTTTACTTCGGTGATCGCTAAATTCGGATTGAAAAATGTAAGTGGAGATACCGGGTTGGCGGTGCGCACTGTGTTTGTATTTCTTTTTGTGTGGACTACCGTACTACTATTTCAGCCGCTCAAAGAATTTACAAAGCTTACGATCAAAGATGTTGGTTTTCTTGCCATATCGGCTTTCACCACTACCGTGTCATGGATCTTTTATTACAGAGCAATGAAAGAAGGTGAAGTTTCCATGGTAGCTTCTATCGACAAAGCCAGTATCGTGGTGACGATCTTACTTTCTTTTCTTTTGCTAAAAGAACCTGTGACCGCTAAGCTGCTTACCGGTGCGGGATTTATATTAGTGGGGTTGATGATTTTAGTTTGGAAATAATTAAGTTATGAATGTTGAATTTGATTTTTTTTCATTCAACATTCATAACTCATAATTCATAACTTAAAATTAATAGACTACTACCTTATCTCTCAAAATTCCATTGTCGGTGATCACTTCGATATAGTACACGCCTTTCTGTGCTCTGAAATCAAAGCTTTCGTGGAAAGAGCTCCCGGCATTATTTTCTTTTTTATTATATACCGGCTTGCCTTCTGCATTAACGATATTCACTTCTACAAAAGTGCTCTTCAACTGATCGATGTCAAGATTATAAATACCTGAAGATGGATTTGGATAAAGAGAAATTCCATCATCTGCCGTTCCGTTGATCACTGCGGTAGCTATACTTGTGGTGAAAGTTTGTTCTGTACCGTAAGCAGTACCTTCGCTGTTGGTAGCGTATGCTCTTACATAGTAAACAGTATTTGACAACAATCCGGAAAGCGCACTAGTAAAGGTGCCTGTACCCGTACCATCCGATGTTTTGCTATCTGCCGTAGTAGGATTGTGCGAAGTACTCCAGCATACGCCTCTTGCTGTTACGGAAGCACCGCCATCGCTGCTGATGTTTCCACCGGAAGAAGCTGCGGTGGTGGTAATACCGGAAGCTGCTGTAGTAGTAAGCGTAGCAAGGCTATAGCAAGAACCCAAGGTAACCGTACCAAAAATGCTTGGATCGTGGAATGCTTGGCCAGTACTATTGTAGGTGATCATCTGCGTGACACGGTTCGTGCCATCAGAAACATCTACCGCTGCTTCCAACCCCATAGGGTTGCCTGCTGTAGGAGTAGTATTTAAAGTAGTCCAGGGTATAGAGATCTCTACTCTGTATCCTCCTGTAGTGGTATTGAAACTATAAGTGATCCCGGTAGTACTGTTGGCAGGGTTGCTGCCGCCGGCTTGTACGGTAGTACCATCGTTGTAGCGGAATCCGAATTGGAAGTCGTTGGAACCATCGTAGGAAGTACCTGCACTATGGTTACCATCGATATAAAGCTCTACGGCATCGTCTTTCCACCAATTGCTACCGGTTTGGTTTTTGTAGAGTGAACCGCTTTTAGTTACCTCAAAAAGAAAATAAAGATTGGTAGAGGTGTAGATACTTCTCCACTGGGCCGAGAAACCGGATGGAGTAGAAGTACCATCGAGCGGTTTGCTGATGCTGTGGGTAGCAGCAACGCTCCAGATCGCATCGATCGTATTGTCAACCGTAGGAGCCGAAGCATCGGCGATCTTGCATTGGGCATAAGATAGCGAAGTGGTTACTCCTACTATAGCAATGCTTAAGGATAAGCTTGAGAGTAATTTTTTAATCATGATCGTTTTTATTTGAGGTTTACAGGATGAATAATAACTGAACAGAATTGCCGTTATTACGTGAATAATACACTAAAGGTTGTAGGAATAGTAAAAATTTTGCTGGTTATTTTCCTATTTAATATAAGGTTAACATTCTGTTGTTATTCATGGGCCTGTTGTAAAATAATAGGGATTGTCTTTTTATAAACCCTACAGGGTGTAGAAAACAAAAATATTATTAATGCGCCAACATTGAGTTAGTTATATTCTTTGCCTCTTAGAGCCTTTGCTAGAGCATTTCACCCAAAGGCGCTAAAACGCAAAGGGGCTTAAACATAAAACCAACTATCTTATCATACCCCCACAATCGCCTTCACAAATGGATATTGACTTGCAATATGGATCAAATAGGTACACACCAACACTACTCCTATGATCCACTCCAGCGAAATGATCAATACAAGAGTTTTATGAAAACTAAAATACCTGGAAGGAAATCTTGGGTTGAGCAGCACCACAAAACTAAACCAGAAACATCTTAAAAAAGATACCGAGTATTCCCAAACATCTTTTCTTGGAAGCACTTTGGTAAATAAGATCCATTTTCGCCTGGCTACTTTATCGGTGCTTACATATTCATCTATTACAGAAAAATAACCGATAAAAAACACCAGCGTAAAAAACAGGATCACAATAAGTGTTACCGTTATAAATTTCTTTTCTCCTTTGTATCCATAATTCACTACATGATACAAATACTCCTCGCTCAACCATGTGAAAATATTATCAAATGTAAGAGCAGCATTTAGTTTTTCTTCCGTCACTTTATTCTGAAAAGTCCGATTTTGAAAATTAAGCCAGCCAACAGTCTCCTGTTGGAGCGCGTCGTTAAATTTGCTCGTAGTAAATATAAAATTTCTGACCTCGTAAAACTCTCTGTCTATATCGCCAATATCTGATTTCTGAATATCTTTGAAAGAAGCATAGGCAGCTTTGGAATAAAAATTCCAGTTGATATTTTTAAAATTTTCGATCGATAATCCAATCCTTGAAAATTTAAAATCATATGGTATTTCAAATGCCAAATCTGGTTCAAAAAAGCAATCTTCAAATAGCTGGTTGTGACTATCTGTTGATTTATATACATACTTATTTCTATACTGTATATATTTATAAAATTCACATTCACGGAATTTAAACAGTGGACTCAATTTCAAATCATTTATAAATAAGGAATCATCGAAATAGGTATAGTAGCAAGAACTTGAATCTTCCCTTTGATGTGTATAATAACTACTGAAATCAAATTTGCATGAAGAATAGAAAAAATCATTTAAATAGGTCGTGCTTATATAATTCTTAAAAAATACACTTTTAAAAAAATGTGTATTCATAATAATAAATTCTTCTCCCCGATTGCCAGATAAACCTATTTTAACATCTTCTTCAAATTCGCTCTTCGAAATTATAAGATCAGTCGAATAGCCATCAGTGTTTAAATAAATTTTAATCGAATCTTTAAACACACATTGGTCAATGGAAAAATTATTTACAAGAGTACTATCTATTATTAATTTATAAGGGAAAAACAACGTATCAGTATGATTGGAAGCATTAATTTGAACATTCCACAAAATACTATTAGTTACTATTATTTTTTTTTGGTTTTTATTTTTTCCCTCTGCTAGTAACCTAAGAGTCAATGTATCGATCACAAAGTCATCTATTATAAAATCTTCCAATCTAATAATGGTATCGTTTTTAAAGCTATTTTGATTGATCTGTAGAAATTGATTAAAGCTTTGATAGTAGGTACCTTTTTCAATAGTATCGATTCCTGTAACATAATAGCGTACCAGAATATTTTTTTTATACTTATCATATTTTACTCCTTTTGTATTATAAGATATATTGATGGATTTATCTTCATACAAAATATTTCTATCAACACTTTGTGCTTTGCTTTGAGAAATTATTACAAAAAATAAAGCTGCAAAAATTATTTTGATCCTGTTCATTGTATTGGTTGAGGTTTATTATCCAGCAGGCGAATATCGTTAATCGAGTAAAACTCTCTACTTGCATTTATCCATGCAATACGCTCAAGAGCGTATTTTAAAAACAGAAAAATTACTTATTCAAGAATTCTTAATTGCTGGTGCAAGCGTCCACTTGCAGCTGGAAAGATACTCTTTCCTCTTTAAAATAAAAAGACACTGTGTTTAAACAGTGTCTTCGACATAAATATTGTTGCTCTATTTTATTCCTTTACATCCGGCTGTCCCTTCCCTTTGGTGATCAAAGGAAGCAAACTCTCATGAAGATAATAATTCCATCCGCCGGAGCAAGCTTCAAAGCATTCAACCTTTGGCACAAGACCTTCATGCGTAAACTGCAGTTTTGTTTTATTGCCTTGTGTAGAAATTTCAAATACTATTTTTGTACCCGTCCACTCGCTTTTGTTTTTAGTAAAACTGAGACTGCTATCCGTCACAAGCCATACTATTTTTTTATTGGGAATCACTTCTACCAATTTTTGTTTAGAATAATGCATATCCTTATGACGATACACAAATTCATCGTTAAGATCTTGTGTCTTCCCTTCCAGCGCTTCCGACCACCAGCCGCGTACATTGTTTACGGCGTTGAATACTTCTTGCGTAGTTTGGTCTACCTCCATAGTAGTAGTAAAATCTGATGTTGCCATTTCTTATCCTTTTAATAAAATAATTTTTCTGTTTAAATGCGCTTGATAACTATTATAATTGCTCACGGCCACCAGTCACCGCAATGACGGTTTCAGTTTTTCAATTTTAATATAACAAATATACCTTCTGAGTTCCAGTTGTGATGGGTGTAAAATGGACTTTGTAACGGGTTGATTTGGACATTCCTATTTTTTATCTTTACAGAAAAAAATCTATGAAACATCTCACCATCATAGTACCCAACGGAGAAAACAATCTAAGCAGTATTGTAGGGGCATACAAGATCTTTACCAGGGCCAACGAGTATTGGAAGAAGATGGGCAAAAAAGAATTGTTTAAAATAGAGCTGGCTGGTATTTCCAAAAAAGTAGATTTCTACGATGGACTGTTTAGTGTAAAACCTCATACCTCGATCGCTTCCATTCATAAAACTAATCTCATTATTATTCCTTCGCTGAATCATAATTATCATCAAGCGATAAAGGAAAACAAAACATTAATAAAATGGATCGAAGAGCGATACAAGGAAGGAGCCGAGGTAGCCAGCATCTGCACAGGAGCATTCATGCTGGCCTCATCCGGGTTGCTGGATGGAAGAAGCTGTTCGACACACTGGTCGGCGTCCGAACAATTTAAAACGATGTTTCCCAAAGTGAACCTACAACCCGATCAACTGATCACCGACGAGCGAGGCATCTATACCAACGGCGGCGCTTATTCTTTTCTCAACCTGGTCATTTATCTAATCGAAAAATATTACGACCGGCAAACGGCTATCTTTTGTGCCAAAGTGTTCCAGATCGACATCGAGCGCAATACACAAGCACCGTTTGCTATTTTTCAGGTTCAGAAAAAACACGGCGACGACTTGATCAGCAAAGCACAAACCTACCTGGAAGAAAATCTTGAAGAGAAGATCTCATTTGAAAAACTAGCTTTCCGCTTAGCCATCAGCCGTCGCAATTTCGACCGCAGATTTATTAAAGCCACCGGTAACACTCCTGTAGAATATCTGCAACGCGTAAAAATAGAAGCTGCGAAAAAAGAATTGGAGAAAGGCAGAAAGACTGTATTAGAGATCATGTCCGAGGTCGGCTACGCTGACGATAAAGCTTTCAGAGAAGTATTCAAAAAGATCACCGGCTTGTCGCCTTTGGAGTATAAGAACAAATATCACAGAGTTACCATCTGAAATTACCATCGTAGCAGAGAACGATCAATCGTTCAGATCATAGCTAAAAAAATAACCTTTCGCTTCTGCGGCCCCGGTAGAACGGTAAAATTCAACTGCGTGCGGGTCGGTCTCCTCCGCTTCGAGGAAGATCACTTCGGCACCGGATTGTTTACAATGATCCTTTAAAGCATTGATCAATTGAGCACCTACTCCTTTTCTCTGCATTTCTTCGGCCACCGCAAGGTCGTAGAGGAAAACGATTTCTCTTTTACTATAGTAATGTATCATGCAATAAGCAGTGGTTCCTCCGATCACTTCATCGTCTAGCAGTGCAACAAATACCAGAAATTTTTCCTGGGATAATAATTCGGAAAGATGCTCCTGATCAAGCATAGAAAAATTTTGCATTTCAAATACGTCTTCAAACAAACGGATCAAATTGATGAAATGCTGTATATCCTCTTTGCCTAATTTTTTTACTTTATAATTCATAGTTTCGCTACGAAATAATAGTTCTTAAAAATTTCGTCGAAACTAAGATAATTAAATCCAGTTGAAAATTCAGTGAAAGATTATTTTCTCATCATCGGGATCTGCAAATTCGTAGGCCTGTTTGCTTCTTTGTCGAAGCCGCGTCCATCAATATTTCTGGCGCCCCAGAAGAGCATATCCTTAAATAAATACATCAGATCATACTCCATAAAAACTGCACCTTCTGCAAGACCAAAGGGAAGAAATTCTTTTTTAAAAATGCTTTGCGTTTTATTTAATTCCCACTTCTCAAACCCTTTGCTGGCAGCTTGATTAAGCACATCTGCAAATCCTTGCAGAAGAGGTGTTACTTCGTATACTTCGTTGGCAATGAAATCCACCTTCTGCGCACCCGCAGCGATCGGGTGTTCGCCTTGCCAGGTAATGGAGCCTTTGATGTACAGTTTGGCCAAAGGCACTTTGCCAAAAGCATCGGCATAGTTGAAGATCGTCAATTCAAATTTATCACCGGGCAGATAATTAAAATTTCTCGACAGGTAAAAAGGTTTGATACTGCCATCTGCATTCTTAAGACTACTGGGACGGATTTCCGGAGCAATGCTTGTCCATTCGCCTTCGATCGATTTTTTGAGTTCTGCTAGGGTCATTGTTTAAATTGTTTTGCTTTCCCAAAGCTATTACCTTTGCACAGTATAGACAAGTAGTCTATAAAACCAGACCAGGTACAAAATTTTAGACCAATGGCGACAATACGGAAAAATAAAGATTTTAACCCGCACAATTGTGGGGTTACGCATTTCCTAAACAAGATGGAAGGTAAATGGAAAGTATTGATCATTTACGCCATCAGCAGGAATTGCAACCGTTTTAGTATGTTGCAAAAAGCGCTTCCGCAGATCAGTAAACAAATGCTTGTCAACCAGCTTCGCGAATTGGAAGACGACGGGATCATAGACCGTTTGGTTTATGCAGAAGTACCACCCAGAGTAGAATATAAAATAACAGTTTATGGAAAATCTCTAATGCCCGTCATTCAGGTGATCCAGGAATGGGGCGAAAAGGACCTGAAAAAACAAGCGAAAAAAAACAAGTAGCGATACTTACCAGGAGGTAAGCGGGATACTAGATGCCGGATGCTAGATACCGGATAAAAAAGTAGAGTATAGAAAACATTTTTCGTATGTTTAGATTACCATATTGAAGCATTAATTATCTGGAATCCGGCATCCGGTATCTTTCTCTATTTACTATGGAACGCAAACAATTTCTTCAAACCATCTTAGCTTTTTCAACAATGGGAACTTTAAGCAGCTTTCAATCATTTACCGATAAACTTCCCATACAAGGCAAGAAAATGCCTGTATTGTTTACCTCACATGGAAACCCAATGGATATACCGCTTTCCAAAGACGAGCGTCCGTTTTGGAATACGTTGTTTGAACTAGGAAAAGAACTGCAAAACAACTACGAAGTAAAAGCAGCCCTGATCGTATCCGCGCACTGGTGTACACGCGGTACGTACGTAAATATTTCTCCGGAACAAAAACAGATCTACGATTACTATGGTTTCCCCGACGAATACTACAAAGTGATCTACCACGCGCACGGTGCACCGGAGATCGCTCAGGAAGTAAAAAAGATCATCCCTTCTATAGAGGCAACTACCGACTGGGGCCTTGACCACGGCGCCTGGCCAATGCTAATGCACTTGTTTCCCAACGCAAATGTTCCTGTATTCCAAATGAGCATCGATTATTATGCAAAACCTGAATACCACTACGAACTTGGCAAGCAATTAAAATCGCTGAGAGAAAAAGGGGTGCTCATCATTGGAAGTGGTTCGTTGATCCATAACCTGAAACTGGCTGGCAAGAAATTAATGGAACACGATATGACGCCCTACGGTTGGGAAGCAGAGTACGATACCTGGATAAAAAAACAACTCGACGAAAGAAATTTTTCAACTATCATTCACTACGAAACCAGTCACTCGCTCGGCAAGCTGGCCGCGCCTACGCCGGATCATTACGTACCCGTATTGTACAGCCTCGGCCTGATGGAGAGCAGCGATCAGCTTCATTATTTTTACGAAGGTGCGCCAACAATTCCTGCTTTTAGTGAGCGGAGCTTTATTTTGAAACAGTAAAATGGTTAATGATCTTTTTGACTCATATCCACAACCGTCAGGCTTCGATGATGAAGTTATTGAAGCTTGTCCAAATTGACCTTTTATAAAGTCCATTTCACACCCTGTATTATTGACATCCGGACAATATTTTTGTAAAAAATAAACTTAAAATCAAAGAACGATATAATGCTGAAACTGTCATCCTGTGTCTGCATTGACAGCAGGATGATTGTTTGTGGAGATGAAAATTTTATCCGCCATTGAGGAGTGCCAGCCGGCTAGTGGACGGCGCAATGAAGTAATCCGTTCGTAATAAAACTAACATAAAATGGTAAGATCAACTGTCATGACAACTCAAGAAGTTGCTGCTCGTTTCAATGAACTTGCGATGCAAGAAAAATGGTTTGAAATCCAGGAAGAACTTTTTTCAGAAGATGTAAAAAGTATCGATCCTGCGCACTCTCCTTATATGGGATATGCAGAAGGCAAAGCTTCTGTGCGTAAGAAGGGAGAAGATTTTGTAAAAAAGATTGAAGCGCTTCACAAAGCTAGTACTAGCACTCCCGTAATAGGTGGCAATCATTTTGCTGTCGGAAGAGAGCTGGATATTACGGTACAGGGATTTGGAAGAATCCAACTCAACGAAGTGATGCTTTACGAAGTGAAAGATGGGAAGATTGTGTCAGAGCAATTCTTTTATTAAAATCTCATTTTTATTTTCCTTCCATATTCATCACGAATAAAAAAATAAAATCATTATGATTTCATTTTTTTATTCGTGATCACTTGAGAAGTAATCAAAATCGCCGGCATGATAAATTCAGAAAGCACGTAACCAATCCACAATCCATGAGGAGTAGGTAATCCTACTACACTCATAGAAATTAATCTTCCCGTTCCTGCCAAAAATTCCTCCCAACCCTAACAAGAACACTAATGTATTTTGTTTCCTCACCGTTAATGCAGTCCACAAAGCAATAAAGCCACATGCCATATGAATACCCGCCATAAAGCGGTGGATATTGTCAAGGCTTGGAGTTGTATTGGGCTCTCCTAGATACATTTGTATACTACCATCTAAAAGACAAACGACAGTCAATAAAAAAAGGCAAACCTGTGTAACTCTTTGGCTTGGTAATAAAGCGACGATATTTTTAGTTTCAGTCATCGAATTTAAAACTTGGATTTAAACGAATATACATTTTAGGATCAAAACTAAATTTCATTTAACCTACTATCTTCAGCATTGTTCTTTTTGTATTTGCCTTTCAAACGCTAAGATCGCAAAGATAAAGCGCAAAGGGCGCAAGGGGAAAAATTACCTTCCAATATACAAGATATGCTTTTTTGATTTTCGTTTTTTATCTGCTAATTTATCAGCATGGTAAAAATGATCGATCGAAGGGAATACCAGGCAGTAGAACTGTTAGTATTATTTATACTGATGCCTCTTCTTTATTTATTCGATCTCATACCTGTTCATAAATTTATTCCATTGCTGTTGTTATTTTTGTATTGCATATTCGTTCTTGGCATCCACAAAAGATTAAAGCAGATCAATTGGAAGCTCCAGGCACACTGGAAGCACATAGGTACCAGGTTTGCAGGAGTAACGCTGGTAGTGTTTTTATTTATCCTGCTCACCTCCCATCCTCTGCTGGCAGATCTTCAGGCGCAAAAAAGATTATTGTTGATGATCATCATCTATCCTTTTCTCTCTGCTTTTCCACAGGAGTTGATCTTCAGGGAGTTTTTCTTTTTCCGATATACTACCTTATTTAAAAACCAGAAATCATTGCTGGTGTCAAATGTGCTGCTGTTTTCATTTGCACATATTTTTTTCTACAATTGGATCATCCTGGTATTTACATTGGTAGCAGGAAGCATTTTTGCCAGCACTTATTTAAAAACAAAATCATTGCTCGTAGTTACATTAGAACATACAGTCTACGGACTGATGATCTTATTTTCAGGATTAGCCGGATATTTTTACAAAGAATTTTAAAGTCTTTTTATCAACCATAATTTTTTGAAAAATGAAATCAATACAAGAGCTCACCAAGATCGGTAAATTTCTCAGTCTTCTCTTAAGACACAAACCAGAAGAAGCTAACCTAGCCCTCGATCAGGAAGGCTGGACGGATATAGAAACGTTGTTACAAACGCTGAACATTACACACGAAGAGCTGCAATGGATCGTAGAGCATAACAATAAGCAAAGATTTGGCTACAACAATTCTAAAACCAAGATCCGCGCCAACCAGGGGCATTCGCTTTCAGGCATCGCCATCGAATATATCGAAGTGGTCGACGCGCCGGAATTTTTATACCATGGTACCGCCGCCAATCTGTTTCCTTTGTTATTAAAAGAAGGACTCAAAAAAATGTCCAGGACACATGTTCATTTGAGCGGAGATCTACAAACTGCCATAGCAGTAGGCAAAAGAAAAAGCGGCGATATTGTGATCATAAAAGTGAAAGCCAAAGAGATGAATGACGATGGACTGAAACTGTTTATATCTGAAAACGGTGTTTACCTCACTGACTTTGTACCTGCAAAATACCTGGATCAGGAACCGGCCTTATAACCTGACAAGTAGTTTGCAGAGGTGTCATGTCCCCATTCCTAATTTCACTCAGGCAATAAAATAGCTTCCCCAGCTTCATTTTATTTACTTTACAGCCTCCCTTATTAAGCCCTCAAAAGCCCCAAAACACATGTAATATTTAAACATTTTGTGTCGATTTTCACTACAGATTCTACACAGAATGATTCATTTTAAACGATTTCACGGTTTATAGCCAATTGTTAAGGGTATATAAAGCCTATAAAATATTCATATTTTAAGAAAATATTTACTCACAAATCCAATTATTAATGTAACTTTTGCAAAGGTTTTATAGTATATATTAGTAAATCAAACGCCAAACTTATGAGAACGCTAGTCAGACCTACTTATCCTACAGAGATCAACATTATAATCCTGGTAAGCTTATTTATGCTTTCAAGCTTCTTTTCTTATGAAATGTTCAATGTACGTTTCCACAACCCAGGTCACCTGGAGAACGCCGCTTTAGGTATGTGCCTGATCGGAGTTGCCGTGGTACTTGCCATACTGATCATGTGGGAAGAAATTTTATTCCATATTAAAGTAAAAGAAATAAAAGGAGGATTGATCTTTAGAAACCAACGTAAAAAACTAAAGACACAACTTCTACTCTTCGCAGGAATTCCGGTGATCTTCTGGTTTATCTACCAGGAATATGACCTGATCGTCCATCACTTCATCATCTGGGCTGTTATCTGCATCGGACTTCCGGCACTGGAAATAATAGTATCCGGGATTAGCAGCCGCAGAAACTATCTGAAGCTGACCAGCAGAATGATCAAATACAAAAACAATAGCAAAGAGGAAAGCTTTGAAACAAAAGACATCCGCAATATTATGATCATCAGAGGTGAAAAACGTTTCATCAAAAAGATCCAACTGTTGTTTACCAACAACGATCATGTAACCATCGACCTGGAAGAAATGCATCTGCACCCTTTCTACGATTCAATACAGAGATTTATTAATACGCATTACAAGCATTTGGTTACTGAGCCAACTGCTACGAATATCGCTAGCTAAGCAGATGAATCTATAAAACGAAAGCGTGGTGCTGTATGGCGCCACGCTTTTTTATTTTGCATGAAACCCAGAATTCGACTCATGTTATTCATGATCAAAATAATTGTAGAAGAAATGATCTCATTTTCTATTTTTGTATAGAATAAAAAATTTTTAGAGAAACGAACCATCTATGGAAAATAACATGCTACAAGAAAATCTTCCCTTAAGAGAACGAAAATTCGACATTTTCTTTGCCATAATGTTCAGCCTGTTTGCCATCACTTCCGGCATCTCTGACGCCATTCCTACGCTTGGCATCGAGATGTCTGCCAACGCTCCTACCTGGTTTGGCCGCGCCAATTATGACTATGCGATCAATTGCGACCCTTTGTTCCTTCATCCTCCCGTGTGGATGAGATTTGTAACAGGGTTGAGCGCATTTCTCTACGGACCATTTTACCTCCTACTCGTGTATGCATTGGTGAAAGGAAAAAACTGGATCCAACTCCCTGCTGTGATCTATGCTACGATGATCGGTACGATCACCGGTGTGATTGTTTTTGGCGTAGAGTTTTTCGGCGAGCCGGAATATCGCTGCCAGAACGTTACAAAATTTCTTTCTTTCAATACCCCTTATGTCTTGATCCCAATTTTGCTTTTGATCAGGATGCGGAAGGCGGATCCGTTTAAGAGGAAGTTTTAGGATAGCATGTTTTCTAAAATAGTAGACATAGACAAGATGCGCCACCTGTATGCATCGCCAAATAATTCTATTTTTAAGGCTAGCTACACTATTTCTTAAATATTGACGATAAAGCTCTTATCATAGTGTATAGTAAACTATATTACTGATAAAAAGCATATTACGTAACTGTTCTTTTTAAATTAATTTGTTTTTGTTTTTTATTAATTGTTATTTTACAAAAAATTATTCCTTTAATACTATTATTATATAGCTTCATTATTTTTAGGAAATAGATTTAGCAGGGAAGAAAATTGAGCCGGTCTTAAAAATAAATACCCCTTAAAGATGGCTATGAAGGAATGGAGTTAATGGAATTTTTGAATCCGAATACCCATTATTACTTACTTACTTTAACTTACTTATGAAAACAAATTTACGCAAGCCATCTGCCAACCGGCGGATGAAGAGGACAACCATTTTTTTCTTGTTGCCTTTGTTTCTCATTTTGTCTTATCTCCCTCTGAAGGCGCAAACATTGCCTTCTGATGTGCTGGCAAAATTAAACTCCTACAATGTTTCCTGGGATAGCTCCAGTACCACAGGCTCTGGCGCTTCTATGCCGCTAGGTAATGGTGACATTACCGCCAACGTCTGGGTAGAAAAAGGCGGTGATCTGATGATGTATATCGGAAAGTCGGATACATGGAGCGAAGCTACCCGACTACTGAAGATCGGTAGATTGCGCATGAACTTCTCTCCTAATCCTTTCGTAGCTGGTCAACCTTTTAACCAGACCTTAAATCTCTACAAAGGAGAAATTGATATTACCGCAGGAAATACCGGCAATAAGGTGAACATAAAAGTATGGATCGACGCCAACAACGGAGTCATCCATGTAGAAGCAAGCGGTGACCATAATTTTGTAATGGATTGTAAGAATGAACTGATGCGTCCTACTCCTTACACTTTCAATACCAATGCCCCGGTAGACGCGAGCGTAAGAGGTGTGAACGGTATTAACGGCCTTACGGAAAGTGCAGACGTAAAAATTTCGAAAAGTACAGGCATTGAGTGGTACCACAGAAATTCTACTTCGCCTTATCAAACTATTTTAAATACAGAAAATCTATCATCACTCTCTGCCAACTATCCGGATCCTTATCTAAACAGGACGTTTGGAGCTTTTGTGAAAGGCAGCAACTTTACTGTGAAGAACGATGCTGAATTGCAATCTTCTTCCGGAAATAATTTCGCACTTTCTGTTTACGCCTATACGGCACAAACCAGTACTGCCACTTTATGGGATAGCCAACTTGCTTCGCAGGTAACTCAAATCGATCAGACTGCGATGGCTACCGCGTATACTAATCATGGTACCTGGTGGGATACCTTCTGGAATCGAAGCTGGATCTTTGTATCAGGTGATGCTGATGCAGTGAAAGTAACAAGAGGATACCTGCTACAACGCTTTATGGAAGCTTGCCAGGGCCGTGGACAATATCCGATCAAATTCAACGGCGGTTCACTCACTTTTGATTACCAAGGACAAAACGGCGACTACCGTGCGTGGGGTCCGGCATACTGGAATCAGAACACACGTCACCTTTACTGGCCTTTGCTTGGCTCTGGAGATTACGATCTGTTGATGCCATGGTTCAATCAATACATGAACATGTTGGGAATACAGCAAGCTGCCACCAACAAGTATTACAACCACGGTGGCGCTTTCTTCCCGGAGACTTATAATATGTTTGGACTCTACATCGCAGATGACTGGGGCTGGGGCAATACTTCTACTACGGCCAGCAATCAATACATCCGTTACCACTACCAGGGCGCGTTGGAAACACTCTCTCAGATGCTCGATTATTATGATTATACAAAAGACGCTTCTTTCGTTACAAATTATATCGCACCTTATTCAGCCCAGGTGATCCGTTTCTTCGATCAGCACTGGCCTAGAGTAAATGGGAAAATAAAATTTGATCCGGCAAACGCGATCGAAACTTATTGGGGTTGTACCAATCCTACGGATTATATCGCAGGGTTGCGATACACAATCCCAAGATTAGTGGCATTAAATTCTCCTGCTATTACCTCTGCACTAAAAACAGAATGGACAAACTGCCTGAATGCATTGCCGCCAATTCCGATGAACAGCGACAATACAGCGGTACTGCCTGCTGAAATCTATGGCCAGGCCAATAATCTTGAGAACCCTGAATGCTACGCGATCTTCCCTTATAAAATATACGGCGTTGGAAAACCTAATATGAATGTAGGGATCACTACGTTCACCAACCGGAAATTTAAATTCGGTCATTGCTGGGGACAAGACGCCATGCAGGCTGCATTGCTTAAGCTCACTGATGTTGCCAAAGCTGGCGTGATCGAAGAAGCAAATGAAACCAATCCGGCTGCGCGATTCCCTGCATTCTGGGGTCCAGCTTCCGATTACATTCCTGACCTTGACAACGGAGGAGCTTTGATGATGTCGCTTCAGAATATGGTGATGCAGAATGCCAATGACTCAATCTATGTATTGCCTAGCTGGCCATCTACCTGGAGCGTAGATTACAAATTACAGTCGCCCAACAATACCAATGTGCGAGTAGTAAGTAATGGCACAAATATCAGTCAGCTCACCGTAGTACCTTCTTCAAGATCTTCCTACGTAGTATTGCCGGATGGAAAACAAAGTCAAACCATGACTATGCCTCCAGTTTCTGTAACCTGGGTGGGCGATGCAGATGCCAATCCTTATGCAGTGGCAAGCTCGGGGTTATCAGTTAGTTATAGCAGTTCCAATACAAGTGTTGCTACCATCGTAAACGGAAAGATCCATGCCGTTGGCGCGGGTACTTGTACCATTACAGCTACTCAGGCTGGCAATGGCAGTTACAATGTAGCCGTACCAGCTACACAACAACTGACTGTACTAAGCAGAACCTCTACTGCTACCACGATCCAGGCAGAAAGCTGGAGCGGACAAAGTGGAGTACAAACTGAAACTACTGGAGATCTAAACGGAAACCTGGATGTTGCCTACATCGATAACGGCGATTATACTTTTTACAACAATGTGAACTTCGGTACAGGAGCAGCGACTATGGAAATGAGAGTTGCCAGTTATGCAAGTGTTCCATCTGTCGGCTCTATAGAAGTAAGATCAGGAAGCCCTACCGGTACACTGCTCGGTACACTTTCAGTGCCGGGTACTAATGGATGGCAGAACTGGATCACCGTTCCTTGCAACCTGACAGGAGCAACCGGAGTACAGAATATTTATTTGGTATTCAGGAATGGAGGATTCAATCTGAACTGGATCTATTTTGATAATTCACCTGTTACAAATACTCCTTATACTGGAACTCCGATCAACATTCCGGGAACGATCGAAGCAGAGAACTATGACAATGGCGGAGAAGGTATAGCTTATCACGACAACGACGCCGTCAACAGCGGTGGCCAGCAGCGCACCAACCAAGGCGTGGATGTGGAGAACGCAAGCGACGCAACAGGCACTTACGATGTAGGCTTCACTAATCCTGGCGAATGGATGAAGTACACCGTGAATGTAACTACCGCGGGAGCTTACACCTTACAAGTAAGAGCAGCAGCACCCTCTGCGGGAGCTACCATTCATGTGGAACTCGATGGAACAAACATCTCCGGAACTATTTCAATCCCTGCAACAGGCGGCTGGCAAACTTATCAAACCGTAAGCGTAACAACCTCTTCGCTCTCTGCAGGTCAACATGTGCTAAGGATCTACGAAGAGACCGGAGGATTTAATATTAACTATATTACCTTCACATCCATTGCTCCCGCCCCAGTGATCAGTAGCGCGGCAACAGCAACGGGAACAACAGGAACCGCATTTACCTACAATATTACTGCTTCCAATAATCCTACCAGCTACAATGCTACAGGGCTACCCGCAGGGTTAACGGTGAATACAACAACCGGAGCAATCACTGGTACACCTACAACAGCGGGTACATACACTGCAACCGTAAGCGCCACCAATACCGGGGGCACAGGAAGTAAGCAGGTAACCATTACAATCAGTAATCCGGCAACAAACACTCCTTACTTAGGTACACCATGGGCCATACCGGGAACTATTGAAGCGGAAAACTATGACGACGGTGGTGAAGGCGTAGCTTATCACGACAACGACGCTATCAACAGCGGAGGCCAGCAGCGTACCACCCAAGGTGTGGACGTGGAGAATGCAGGCGATGCAACAGGCACCTACGATGTAGGCTTCACCAATCCGGGCGAATGGATGAAGTATACCGTGAACGTAACTACTGCAGGAACTTATACTTTACAAGCCAGAGTCGCTTCTCCTGGTACAGGAAATAGTTTCCACGTAGAGTTGGACGGAACGACGATAGGTACAATTGCAATTCCAACTACTACAGGTTGGCAAACTTATCAGACCGTGAGTGTAACCACGCCATCACTTTCTGCAGGTCAACATGTACTCAGGATCTATGAAGAGACCGGAGGATTTAATATTAACTACATCACCTTCGCAGCCATTGCTCCTGCCCCGGTGATCAGTAGCGCGGCAACAGCAACGGGAACTACAGGAACAGCATTTACTTACAATATTACTGCTTCCAACAATCCCACCAGCTACAACGCAACCGGACTGCCCGCAGGATTAACAGTGAATACAACAACCGGAGCAATCACCGGTACACCTACAACAGCAGGCACCTATAACACAACCGTAAGCGCTACCAATAGCAATGGCACTGGTAGCAAAACCGTTACGATCACTGTAACACAACCTGCTCCGGTGATCTCAAGCGCTACTACTGCTACAGGTACCACTGGTGCTGCCTTCAGTTACCAGATCGTAGCTTCTAACTCACCAACTAGTTTTGGAGCGAGCGGACTACCTGCAGGCATCTCTGTAAATACAACTACTGGTTTGATCTCCGGTACCCCTACTACTGCTGGCACTTACAACGCTACTGTAACAGCTACTAACAGTGCAGGCAGTGGCAACCAGGCTGTGACGATCACGATCAGTACGGCTGCTTCTAATACTCCTTACGGTGGCGTAGCCTGGCAAATCCCTGGCACGATCGAAGTAGAAAACTATGACGACGGTGGTGAAGGCATAGCTTATCACGACAACGATGCTATCAACAGCGGAGGCCAACAGCGTACCAATCAAGGTGTAGACGTAGAGAACGTGGGAGATGTAATAGGTACTTACGACGTAGGCTGGACAAACGCTGGTGAATGGATGAAGTACACTGTGAATGTCACCACAACCAACACCTATACCTTGCAGCTAAGAGCAGCTTCTCCAGGAGGCGGAAGTATCCATGTGGAACTGGATGGAACAAATATTTCAGGAATTATTTCCATTCCTGCCACGGGCGGCTGGCAAACTTACCAGACTGTTAGTGTAACCACACCATCACTTTCTGCAGGTCTGCATGTACTAAGGATCTATGAAGAGACAGGAGGATTTAACCTTAACTACATAACCTTTTCCTCTGCAACGACTTCCCAACCATCGATCACAAGTGCTACTACAGCGAACGCTACATTGGGTACAGCCTTTACCTATAACATTACTGCGTCTAACAGTCCGACAAGTTACGGAGCAACTGGCCTTCCTTCGGGATTAAGCGTCAATACCAGCACCGGAGCGATCAGCGGAACAGCTGTGAATTCGGGAACTTACAGCGTGACCATTTCTGCGACCAATGCAGCGGGAACCGGAAGCGCCACCCTTTCACTCACTGTGAGCGCAGCGACAGATCCGTCGGGAGTGATCACCTGCTATAAAGCTCCAGGTACTATCACGGTAGATGGGAATCTGACAGAAACAGGCTGGAACATTGCGAAGCCATTCTCCAAAATTGTATATGGTACACCAAACAATACCGCAAACTTTGGCGTGCTGTGGGACAATAGCAATTTATACATAGGTGTAAAAATGTTGGATGCAAATCTATTCGCCGACTCTCCCAATCTGTGGGACGATGATGCAATCGAAGTATACATAGACGCCAACTACAATAAGCTTACAAGCTATGATGGAATGGATAACCAGATCATCAAAGGCTATAACAACAGCGGAGTATTTACGAAATTTACCCTCAGCGGACTGCAACATGCCTGGGGTACTATTTCAGGAGGATACACGATCGAACTGGCAGTTCCATGGAGTCAGCTTGGCATAAGCGCTCCTGCGGCGGGTACTAATATTGGTTTCGACATCAGCTACGATGACGACGACAATGGAGGTACAAGAGAAGGACAAGCAGTGTGGAACGGTACTATTGATAACTGGCAAAACACAAGCGGCTTCGGAAGACTTACGCTTAATGCAGGAATTTCTTCCATGAGAATAGCAAGCGGCGACGAACCAGCTGTTGAAAATAATACTGTTGATCTTTATCCAAACCCTGTGACAGATGGAATATTAACCATTGCCGTTCCGGTAGAGTGGACAAATGAATCATCCGTAACGATCTGGAATGCCCTGGGAGCACCTGTATTCAGTAGTGTTGAAGTTATCAGCAATCATCAGTATGAACTGGAATTACAGAATTTGACTTCAGGAGTATATTTTATACAGATTATGAATAATGGGAAAATGATTACAAAATCATTTATCATTCAATAATAAATAAGTAGAAAAAATAAAGCAAAGAGAAAGAGCAGTAGTGGAGAAATCCGCTACTGCTCTTTACTTTTATTTTGTCGCTTCTTAACTTCACGCACTTCATGCTGTTTGTTGTTATGAACCAGACAGATGTTGTGCCAATAGAAGGAAACATAGGATTAACTAAATAAATCTAAAAAATTAATTTAGCTTCACAGAATATAACAAACGCAACTCTTACAAAATGACAACCGGTAATCTAACCATAAAACAAGCCGTTCAATCTTTTTACGATCAGAATAACTTTGCCGACGACGGAGGCGTAAGCGAAAAATATGCCTGGATAAAGTTTGGCGCTTTTTCTATCCCAATCCCAAACGTTGAGAGCAGGCGCAATAATGTTTACCTTCATGATATCAACCATATTCTGACGGGCAATGACACAAACTGGAAAGGAGAAAGCGCCGTGTCAGCATGGGAGATTGCTGCAGGTGGGTGGAAAAAATTTTATATTCCCTGGTTACTCACTCTTTGGGCAATGGGACTCGGTGTGTTTTTTTATCCTAAAAATACAATAAGCTGGTTCAAAAAAGGATTGTCCATGAGAAACGCGTTGACTTGTGGGCTGACAAAATTAACGATTCAAAGTCTTACTGTTTCTGATATGCAGGGAAGAATAAGCAATTATCCTAAAAGTAACAAAAGCGTTTTGGCATGGATATTAATTAGTGCGTCTATTTTCTTCATCCCCTTTCTTCTTGCGATGGTACTTATCTCAACAACAATCTTTCTTCTCATTAAATAACTACTGCACCAGTCTTATCGTAGACCAGAACATATAAATTAGTATAATTTAGAACTTTAGATAAACGCAAGCTTTACTGTTCCCATCACAATCCCAAAAATCAGAAATGCCATTAAAGGTCTTCTTAATTTTTTAAGATTAAACACTGCTACAGTCAGCATCAACAAGGCATTTATCACACGGTGTAAAATGGTCTCCCAAATATATACGCCGATATACAATTCGATCAGTACATTCATGGTGATATAGACCGCAAACAGGATCATGATCGTATTAAAATTCTTATCAAAATATTCATTCAGATCTTTCACCTTATCAAAATCAGGAAAAATAAATACAGCAGTGAGGAAATTGACCATGATTGGGATGATGCTGATCGTAAAGAAAACAAATCCTTTACTGATGTATTCAATTCGCATCCACAAGGTATACCAATTGAGAAGCAGAATCCAGAAATAAATTCCGGTAAATACAAGATGATCTACGCTAAAGGTGAGACCATCCCGGTTGCGCAGCATTCTTGTCCAGCCAAAAAAGAATTCTGCTACCGCAAATGCATAGAGCAAAGCTATAAATACGCTGAGATACTCTACACGTGAAAAACCACTTACCTGATCAGGGAAAAGCATAAAATTAATTAAGTTAAAGATGAAACAGATTATTGAAACGAATTGATTTATTATACGAGTAATCTCTAATTAGTTGTCTACCGCAGCAATCGTATCGCCTGGATTGGTATTGAAACAAATTTTTGCTTTAGAGGCATGTCGGTGCACCACATTAAGAAGTTCTTCAAACAGCAAAAAGTTTTTCTCCGGCACACGGATACCTGCGCCAATCAAGACAATATCAAACACTGTTTGTTTCAACTTTTTTTCAAGTACGTTTGCAGCAGTCAGTCCGAAATCTACCCAACACAGATCGGCTTTGTAACCTTTTTGATTTAGTTGTTGGATTGCAGCTTTGATTCCTGCTTCCACCTTGGAGGCAGTAAGTCCGGGAAATGCGGCAAATTCTTCTGTTGAAAAATCAATTAAGAAAGGATCTATTCCTAGGAGTAAAACTTTTTTGGCTTCCATTTTTTCATAGTTTTTATATTGACAAAATTATGAAACACAGAAGCCTGGAAACGTTGACTTTTGTCAAGAAATCATTCCTTGGTAATTTTTTTCCGAATCCGGCTCAGTGTTTCTGCGCTGATGCCAAGGTAAGATGCTATAAAGTGTTGTGGTACGCGCTGAAAGAGTAACGGTCTTTTCTTGAGCAGATCCAGGTATCGCTCTTCTCCTGATTTGGATTGCATTTCAGCGAGCTGCTGCTGCATGAGGGTGGCCCATTTTTGATACCCATTTAAATGAGCCTGAACCCACCAAGGAAATTGCTGAACGGCTACTTCCCAATTAGTAGTATTAAGTGTAAGAATATTGCAGGCTTCTATGGCTTGAAAATTAAAGTCGGTAGGAACTTTATTCCGCATGGCAGGAAGATCGCCGATAAAATGCCGCTCTTCGGCAAAGTAAACAATGGATTCGTCGCCCTTCTCATTGACGGTGTATTGACGTAAACATCCCTGCAATACAAAAATAGAAAAATCAGGAATTTCACCAGCTCTTAAAATATATTCATTTTTCTTAAAGCTCTTGTGTTCCCACAATTGCATAAAAGCATTCAATTCATCTTCAGAAACAGAAATTCTTTTTTTTATTTCTTCAGCGAATAAAGTAAGATCAAGATTGTCATTCTTTTTTGCCATTGTATAAAGATAATAAGTCGTGATGATTTTTTTACTCTTACGTTTTTCCAAATATTTTCTCTTCACTTATATAAAAACAATCAAGCGGAAATCGGGTAAACTGTTACAAAAAGAAAATATTTGTGCTACAAGTCTTCATGCAATCGATCTAAAAAAACATTAAAACTTTCGCAGATGTAATTCATATTACCCATTCTGCTCATGGCCCAAAAATATACTTACCATATTTTTATACTAATACATATTTTATTCCAGCCAAATGCCACATAATAATTATAGATCAAATTAAATACTCAACCTTTTGAAAAATTTTAATTACAAACAATACACCTTAACTTGTTATTAAACACATTTAAAAACAAGCACTTATATAAAAATACCAAAAATCACTGCAATAAAACTTTTATCTTGCAACTAAATTTAGTATCTAATGGTTTCTTTTTTCTCTAAACTAAATTATATGGAAAATACGCTCCACATCAGCAGTTTTCATGAAACACAAATTGCTCGTTTCTCAGGTGATCTTTCGCGCGAGCTCAATTGGTTTTTTGCTTGTCTTAATACGATCACGAATACATCCGGTTCTGAAGGATTAATAACGCCTCCACAGTTTCTAGATTACGATGGCGAGTATACTCAATTTGTATCTAAACATGAATTGAATATAGAAGAGCGTTTCCTGCTTATGCTCTGTCTTGCTCCACATATCAATGGACAAGCGATGGAAGTATTTCGTATAAAAGGTAATCCTTATAGTATGATGCGTCATGAGAAAACAGACAGCCTTATTCCTACAGCTGAAACGGCACTGCGCCTTCTTTCCTCTTTGTCTTATCAGAACAAAGATCGCTACATGTATCTTTTTGAACCAGAACATATCTTCTACCAAAAAAGCTTGATCGATCTGGGCGAAGTGGAATCCGGTGCGTGTGTTTTTGAAAGAAAGCTACAACTTAACTCTTCTTTCATTGACCTTTTTATTTTTAACCGCTATCGCAAACCCCGCTTTGGACCTGACTTTCCTGCCCGATTGCTAACCAGTCATCTGACATGGAATGATCTTATTCTTAATCCTACCGAGCAAAGTCGTCTCGAAGAAATGAAAGTTTCTATTCATTTACTGAAGAAATTGCGCACAGACGGTCAACTGGGCAAACACATAAGGCAAGGGTATCGTGCACTCTTTTACGGAGAAAGCGGCACCGGTAAAACACTTACGGCTACATTGATCGGGAAAGAATTTGAAAGAGATGTGTATCGCGTTGATATTAGCAGTGTAGTAAGCAAGTACATCGGTGAAACTTCAAAAAATCTAGAAAAAATATTTAACACTGCCGAAGACAAAGACTGGATCTTATTTTTTGATGAAGGCGATGCACTTTTCGGCAAACGCAGTGACAGCAATCAAGCAGATAATAAAAGCGCACATTATGCCAACCAGGATATTGCCTATCTTCTACAACGTATAGAAGACTATAATGGGCTAATCATTGTAGCAAGTAACCTAAAGACCAATATTGATAAAGCTTTTGCACGAAGATTTGAAATGAGCATTAAGTTCGATTATCCTACCACGGAAAACTGCATGCGGTTGTTTATGGAAAATAATCCTACCCTCTGTCCGCTCGATCCTTCTATCAACATAGATACCATTATCAACCAATATACTCCTATCACCGCTGCGAATATTATCAATTGCCTCATACGCGGCGCCATGCTTAGCATGAAAGAAGGCAATGCTACAATTACAAGCGCAATACTCAACCAGTGTTTCCGCGACGAAAAATTAAAACAACCCGTAAAATAATTTTCATGGAATTTTTTGGCAGTGAACATGCAGATCGTTTGAATCCTTTTCATAAAAGAAAGAGAGCAACTCAAAAATCTTATTGGAACGAAGATTTTGGAAACGGTTATTGGCAACGCAATGGCTGGCTAGGGTTTTTATGGAAAAATTCTGAAGCTCAAGATACCTTAGAATTAGAATCAACCAGCTCTGAAGTAGCAAATGAACAGGAGAATAATTTTCTGGAGGGGAACTTACACTTAACTCAAATTCTTGAAAAGAATAAAGGGCAAGGATTTGCTTTGAACCAAATTACCAGGCAGGAAATGGAACAAATGCTGAAATATGATTTTACGGCAATAAGAATACATACAGGTGAAGTAGCGGAGGAAATCTGTGTTGCTATTGGTGCGCAAGCATTTACATATGGTTTAGATATATATTTTTCGAAAGGAACATTTTCTCCTGAAACAAAGGAAGGCAAGAGTCTTCTTCTTCACGAACTGATGCACATAAAGGACAATGGCATTGAAGACAACCAAATAAGAACTTATTATTCAGTAGATCTGGCAAAAAGTCTGCGAGAGTCTATTCTCTTTAATCAAAAAAAATCATTATTCAGTTTCGAGCTTTTGGAAAGGCTTTACCGTTATTCAGGAAATATGGAGTTATATAAAGCTGCTGTAAATGCTAAAGTAATAGGATTGGATTTCACATTATTGGTACTGGATGCACAAAAATATCTTACAGAATTTTACGCTATCCATACAGATGGAAAATTGGGTGATCTGACTATCAGTGCTATGAATGCCTGGGAAAAAACAGCGGGTAACTATAACAAAAACATCGCAAAACATAAGGTGGATCTTGCTCTTATAAATTTAATAAACGAGACTGCAAAAGATGTCTATTTGGCAACAATTGCCTTTGCAAAAAAAGATGCAGAAAGTAGAGAATTTGCATGGCTTGTACTTAAGTCCCAACGTGTATTATTTAACAAAATAAAACAGCAAGATGGACAATTAGGCCCTGGCACCAAAACAGAATTACAAAAGAGAGTGCAGTCGGGGATCGTACCAAATATGGACGTAATTAATAGTAAATTCAATATATCTAGTACAGCTGATAATCTTGCTCCCCAACACTATCGGCCTAAAGAAATTTCCAGAAATAGTTGGAATTTATTTGAGAAGAAATATCCAGTAGTATGGGATAGCAATCCATTTGAAATATCTGTTTACGTAGAAGAAGAAAGAGATATGTTGAATGAAGACCACGGGACATTACCTCCATCGCTGAAAATAAAAATAAGATACACCGGCGACGGTACTGCAGACATTCCTGAAAGAGAATTAAATTTAGGTACCATTCCGAAAGTAGACCATTATAATCCTTTAATATATATTTATTCTGAAAAAGAAAAACACAATGTTTATATAGACCTTCTCTTAGCTGGGAATTATACTTTTTTACTAGACGATATAGTAACACCAAACACTGCCTGGACACCTTCATGGAACAAACATGAGATCGCAGCTGGTAAGTTTGACAAAAAAAGCGGATCCGGAGTAAGTACTTCTCTTACCACAATTAATATAATACCGAAAAGCAGTGTACCTACCGTAAGCGGATTACAGAATAAAAAATATACACGCAAAACTTACGGTACAATTACAGACCTCGTAACGCTTCCTGCCCTAACGGAATTACAAGCAGCACAGACAGCTCTCAATAATATTATTTCAAATGAAGTTTATGGAGGATCTACCACTGAAAGAGAATTCATAAAACAATCTTTCCCACTATACCTGGAACAGGCACAAAAAGAGGATTCTAATGAATTGGCAAAAAAAGGAGCTGGACTCTATAATGCCATTCAAATTCTTAAACCTAAATTTTTGGCTTTGCAGCCTTTTAAAACTCATGAGTTACACCCCGAAAGCATCGCAAATGAAGCCGTAGAACTGGCCAATGAAGTAGCACAAAAATATGATGCGGTGCTTATGGCAAGTTTTGACAACGTAGAAAAAGCCAATATACTCTTAGCTATTGCGGACAAAGCTTTTGATGAGTTTAGCTTTAAATTGCCAGCTCTTTATCTCAGACCTGGGCAGGGACTTGAGGCAGAAGTTAATACTCTTGGCAACCTATCCTATTACATTCTTGAATTCCGAAAAAAAACGAATAGTGATTTAAAATATCAGGAGGTAGATGGTATGCTAGGGCTGAATTATAGCAATAGCAATAATCCTGATATAGCAGCCAGATTGAGACAAACGATCATGGTGGTAAGGGAACGGTACAGTGCAGGAGATGTGAATACATTGACAAACATAATGCATGTATTTTCAGAAACCAGGAAGGCCAGACATATTTCTTTGCTCATGTATTACTTCGAACTTTTCAAGGTTTACGAGCAAAACCTGAATAAAATTTTTATCTCAGGTGTCGACACTGTATTACCTGGTAACGCCAGTCAAGTGAGTAAAAAGTATATAGAAAAGTTCAAAAACATTTTATCCAATCTTAACGATACATATAGTAAACTCAAAGGAACCTTACCGAGGAATGAATACGAGGCTTTAAAAAATGCAGAAGAAAAAAGTGTTTTAGAATTTCTCACAGAAATAAGTAAAAAAGAATTTGGTGACGATCTAACCTTTGTAACGAATAGACTGGAAACGGCAGAACTCATAGAGCATGCAACCAAACAACTTGCTATTACATTATTAGCTGCCGCAGCATCTTTCTATGTAGGGCCTGCTGCCGGACTCGCACTTCGTACAATGGGAGCCGGTGCTACCGCAACTAAGATAGGAGTATTTGCAGCTGAGGTATTTACCTTTACAGTCGCCGATCAAGCAGGTCAAAAGTTGGTGTTTGGGAAAACACAATCAAGCTTTATGGAAGCGCTAGCAACAAACACCCTGCTCTTTGGTGCTATGAAAGCCGTAAGCATAGGCCATAGAAGTTTGTTTACAGCAATTGCCGGTGAAAATGCACCTCAACATTTGCCCGGATTATTTACCGCAAGTGAAACTACCGCAACCCTTATTTCTCTTCAGGCAATCGGCATGGCACATCATACCATCATGACCGGAACCTCTATGAGTGATAAGGAACAGGTATTAGCTTTCGCACAAAATATAGCGATGATGGCGGGTATCAGACTGGGCGCTTTTCTCGGAAAGCCATATGCCGAACGCATGCAATCAAGAACATGGCAGGTGGTGAAGGAGAAATACAATGCCGAGTATACTATCCTTGAGCAAAACCGGAAGATCCTAGAGCAACACCTTCTTATTGTTAGGAGCGGCAAAGGATCTCCGGAAGCAACACAGGACCTCCTGGCGCGACTGGAAAAGCAGTTCAACTCCGAATTAGAGATGCTTGAACAACTAAAGAAAGACGGGAAGAGCGAAGGAATCGATGTATCCAAAGACATTGCAGAATATAAAAATAAAATTATTGAAACCGAAGTCTTCCTTTCGTCGCTCGGATTTGAAGTGAAAACATCGAGCAAACAATATTTCAGAATAGTAAAACCTGGTGTAGTAGCCTATATGGATGCTGAAGCCTCTACAGTAAAAGAACAGTTACAGCTCCAATTCAAAGACAAGGGAGCTTTTGAAGAATTGGATAATGGAGTCTTTCAGATCCGTATTGGTTTGGAGACGGTAATGTATGTTAAAGAATCTTTGGTAAAAGGATATCTGCGCTCTACTGGCGTCACAAGTTCTGTAATACAATCCTACGTACCTGAAGCAAAAGCCAGGTATAAAAACGATCCAGAAGGCGCTATCCGTTATATAAAAACCAGGATGACCGATAGAAATGCGGTCAAATATCTAGAGGATTTATTAGCCTCTTCAAAAGAGAAATCAGCAATCCTCGAAGACTTGGCGGGCGCGGAAAACAAAGCGATCGATAGTGGATATTCATTGGAAATCTATTTAAGTTACGAGTATAATAAAAACTTTGAAACCAACGGAAAATATGAAAATGAAGCAGAGCTTAAAGCTTTTGCTGAAAAATATGAGCTATATAATGATAAGAATGGAGTAAAGACACCTGCAATAGATGAAGCTGATATATTTATAGACCGACTAAATAAAGAGACTACAAAGACAGATGGTAAACATATTTTTGGTGAAGATAGCCTGGCAGAATACATGGGAATTAACAGACAAAGGTACCCTTTGCCGGAGGGATTCATTGAAAATAATAATGGTCAGTATGAGTTTATCGAAGTCAAAAATCAAAATCGGCCTGTAGCAGCAATAGAAAAATTTCAAACAATATGGGATTATGCTTCTGGCAAAATAAATGCAAACCCTGTTTTCTCCACTAATAAAATTGGTAGATTTGTAATTAATGTGCCTGAGCGTTCAAGAATTCCAGGCAGCAGACACGGAATCAGTTTTTCGGAAACTGCATTTAACGTAGATGCAAACGGAATACTTACCAAAAACGGTAAACCGGTATTTATCGGAAACATTCCGGTAGAAGTAAGAGTAAAAACAATGATTGCACAGAAATCAAATTAAATCATGGCTGCAGATCTGCATTTTCATTTTAAATTAATAGATGGGAATATTTCATCAGGAGAACTTTTTAAAAAGATATTTGAGCTTACTAAAAATAGTTCGCTTTATGGTTATCCTCTTCAAATTATAATCATGAATGATGAACAGTCTGTGCTGGATCCTACTCTAAAAGAAATGCTTCTAAGCTATGACGATCAACCTATTGAAGTAACACCAGAGAAGATAGTACAATACCTATCGGTTATAGAGGATGAAAGTTATTATATAAAATACAGGATTCTGGCAGCTGATCGGATTGAATATAATTCGAAACAGAAAAAAATTATACCCTTAGAACAAGGAGTTGATTTTCATATCATGGGTAAAAACAATCATATGCATGGAAAGGAAAAATATGATTTTATTTATGATCTATGGAAAGACATGCGATATACAGACCCTGACAATTGTGTTAAAGTAGTCGCAGAGGTAGAGGAATTGTTATCATTGGGAATTGAACGTGTTTGGGGACCTAGTGTGGATATAATGGATTATCCACTCAGAGACCGACTGGTATATCATAAAAGCCCTGAAGGCTATAAGAACGCGCTTCAATGGGTAAACGATCAATTGTATAAATATGAACCAGAAAAAAATTTCTCTTTGAAAGTTTTATCTATGGATGAAATTATTCTTATCGCCCTCGAATCAAAAGATACTCATATCAGAGAAACTATATATGGACCTATTATTTATGCAAACCAGTTCTACAGTGATAGCCTGGAAATGTTCTACAGAAATCTTTACAAGGCTTCTGCTGGTGTCGATTTCCCGGATTTTCCTACCAGCCTGTGGTTTTAATTAGTAATAGAAACCTTCTATTAACCCCCACTTCTTCTTCAATACATCCCCAAAACCACTCTTCCTGCAGTTTTTTTATTTGTATCACGTTTAATCATTAAACAAATTTTTCTCGAAAAACTTGTTTAGTAACTTTAAAGTTACCTATATTTGGGTAACCTAAAAGTTACCAATCATGCAAAAAGAGATAAAACAAACCTGGTTTTTCGAGCGGTCGTCTAGCGAAGTATGGGAGTACCTTACCAAACCCGAGCTCATTGAACAATGGCTGATGAAAAATGATTTTCAACCAATCGTAGGACATAAATTCCGCTTCACCTTCACCGCAAAACCAGGCAGCCAGTATGCTGGTGTTGTGGATTGTGAAGTGCTGGAAGTAAAACCTTTTACCAGGCTCTCCTATACATGGAACGGCAGCACGCAAGACCAAAACAGGCATTTCAATTCAACGATCGTTTGGACGCTTGTGCCGAAAGACAACGGAACCGAACTTCAGCTCCAGCACGACGGATTTGAATTGCTGGAAGATATTCTTACTCATTCCAGCGGCTGGGTCAGCTGCTTAAAGAAAATTGAAGAACTTTTTAACTCCATTCAAAAATGAAAACACAAACATTGGACGCCTTCCAGGTAATTGCCGATCCAAGCCGCAGGCAAATGCTTATGATGCTTTCAAAAGACAGTATGACCATAAACTCCATTGCAGAAAATTTTGAGATGAGCCGGCCTGCTGTTTCCAAACATATTAAGATCATGTACCACGCAGGTTTTATCACGATCAAAGATATAGGCAGAGAGCGTTACTGTACTTTAAAGCAAGAGGGTTTTGACGAAGTGCAGGATTTCATCAACTACTTCGATAAGTTCTGGACAAATAAACTTAGTAAGCTGCAATCCATCTTAAACAACAAATCCAAATGAGTACTCTTCACTACACGAAAGCAAACTACTCGGTGGCAATCAACGTTGCCAAATCTGCGCAAGATGTTTTCAGTCATCTTCTGAAGGATGTTCCAAAATTTTGGCCGGAAGAAATGGAAGGCGAATGCTCCAGGTTGAACGATGAGTTCGTATTTAAAACAGGAGATTCACACTATTCAAAAAACAAGATAGCTGAATTGGTGCCCGACAAAAAACTTGTATGGCTTGTAACCGACAGTCTACGCAAGACCGACGGCTTTGAATGGACGGGAACAAAAATGATCTTTGAATTAATGCCTAAAGGCAACCACACCGTACTGAAGTTCACTTATGATGGTGTGATCGTAGAGAATGAATACGAGCGATTGGGAAAGATCTGTGATTTTGTGGTAAAAGAGAACCTGTACAAATTAATAGAAAGTTTTAGCGCAACTATTGAAGTTACCGAATCACCGCAGCATGTGTTTAACTGCCTCACAGAAGTATCAAAATGGTGGAGTAAAGATTTTGAAGGTAGCAGCAAACAGTTGAACGACGAATTTATTATTCATCATCCGAATGCACATTTTTCAAAACAAAAACTGGTTGAGGTCATTCCTGGTAAAAAATTAGTCTGGCTCGTTACCGAGAGTACTTTGCACTGGCTTCAGCACGACAAGCATGAGTGGACAAATACAAAAATGATCTTTGAGATCAATACTCAAAAAGACAAAACCATTCTCCAGTTTACACACGAAGGACTTGTGCCTACAAAGGAATGCTATATAAGATGTGAACAAGGCTGGGCGATGGTGATTAAAAATTGCTTGTTTGATTTTATTCATGAAGGAAAAACAATTTAATAATTATAACATTTTAACAATATGGAAAATAAAAATTATCACAGAACCATTATGGTGAAAGCTTCTGCAGAAGAAGCCATGAAAAAGATCAGTCAGGTAGATCGTTGGTGGGGAAAAGAATTTTCCGGCAGTACCAAGAAATTGAATGATACATTTACCGTTCCTTTTGGAGAAGTTTCAGGGGAGATTTCTTTTGTTGATTTTGTCATCACTGAGCTTGTGCCAAATAAGAAAGTAGTTTGGAAAGTCATGAATTGTAATTTGCCTTGGTTCAACGACAAAAGAGAATGGAATGATACGGAAGTTATTTTTGAACTTTCTTCTGAAAAGAATAATACAAAAATTGATTTCTCACATATTGGCTTAGTGCCGGAAGTTGAATGTTACGATGCTTGTGAAAAAGGTTGGGATATGCACATAACCCATGACCTGGTAAAATTTATGAACGAAGAGAATTAAATCTTTCTCTTAGGGTGCGGACGATTTGTCCGCGCCGTTTTTTTCAACCTTCGCGTTATGTATTTTCTCCATATGTATGCTGGTATTATTTTTTGTAAAATTTCTTTTCTTGCATTTTTCTCGTTTTTATCCGTTAAAATGCTCACTGTTCTACGCGTAAATTTCTTCACTCTGTAAGGATTTATACGTAAATGTAAGAACCATCGCGTTTTTGCATAACTCTCAAATAGGCGCCTCCGTTGAACGCAGAGGGTTATCTATTAGAACTATTTTCTGATTAACTCCACTATTAAATAACAAACCAATCGAGGTTATAGAGCTATGAGAAGTATAGGCAGATTAATTTTTATTGTTCTCATGTTTCAGTTTATTCAGGCAGGTGCACAGACCCGCGGCTTGATCTATGATCCGGCCACCGGAGCAGGACAATCTGTATTGGATCCAAACCTGGATGGATATACTTCTGCAAGTACCGCAGGATTTATCATCAACGATGAGACTGAAAGTGAAATTCCATACATGGCTATTCCTATGCCTTCCCTGGAGCCTACCTCAGACCTGGGTCCTGGCCCCGATTGCGGCTTCACCGATTTTGTAGATTCAGGCGTTGAAGATCCTGCATTAAATTATATGAGCGCTGCAAACAATTGGTTATTCCGCCTGAGAATGGGTGGCACTGCTCCTAATTCAAAAGGATATAGTATTCTTGTAGATGCCGACCAGAAGTTTGGTTTTTCAGGACCGAATGCAGACCCCAATGCAGTAGCTGGAAATCCTGGTTTTGAATTTGAAATAAATTTCCAATCAAACTTCGGCGTGTATTTATATGATGTGGATGGCACTACAAGTCCTGTTATTAAGGCATCGTTCAATGGCCATGGATATTATCAGAAGTCAATTGCAGTTTCTAATAATTGTGGAGATCCGGATTATTTTTATGACTTCTATATTCCGTTTTCAGCCATTACAACGGCGTTTCCTTCTATTACATTATCTACTCCCTTACGCCTTTCGATTGTAACAGAAATGAATCCCAATCCGGCGATCGGAAATAATGCTTTGTCGGATGCTGCCGGTATAGACGATACGCAATGCAATTATAATTATGATTGTCTGTTTCAGACAATCGTTGACAATTATACACCTTGCTCGGCAGGAAGCAACTGTACAAGCCGTACCCTCTGCCCAATAATCAGTGCCGTGGCAAGCGGAGCTACTACTGTGTCAGGCACTTCTTCTGAAGCGGCTGGCACGTTAGTAAAAGTTTTTAAAAATGGTACCCTCCTTGGAACAACTACCGTTGCTTTAAGCGCCTGGACTTTAAGTGCGATCTCACCGGCATTGGCATCGGGAGACATTATTACAGCTACTGCTACTGCGAGCGGAAAAGGTGAGTCTGTAAGTAATTGCGCTACCACTACTGTAGGTGCCACTTGCTCTAGTTCGCCTACGGTTACCTGCTCTAGTGCAAAAGGGCTGGGAGGTAACGGCCCTACTGGTGCTGCCCCTGGAACGGTGATAAGAATTTATTCGACTAGCAATACTTCCACTCCTTTGTATACTACTACTACAGATGCTACCAATGCATTTGTCTATAACTGCAATGCCGGCAGCTCTTGTTCGAGCGGACCTCCTGGATGTTTTCCCAATGGCAATTATTATGTCACCGCTCAGGAAGCAGGAAAATGTGAATCACCGATTGGCACTCCTATTATCTGTATTGGAATTACGGGTGGTGGTGCCACTTCTGCTACACCGGTTATTTCTACTTCTCCTATTTCTTCTGCCACTACCACTCTTGCAGGTACAGGCGTAAGCGGAGCTACGATTATTATCATGAACAACAATACAGCCGCCGGAAATACAGTAGTATCCGGAACTAGCTGGTCTAAATCGGGATTAAGTTTTACCAAATGCCAAAGTATACAAGCTGTTCAGATCGAGACTGGCAAATGTGCTTCTGCTGCTACTACGGCAATTACCGTAACAGACGTGACGAGCGTTCCGGTAATTACTGGCAGTTATTGTACCTCTACTACCGTAAGTACCGTGAGTGGAACATCCAGTGAATCTTCCGGTACTACTATTACTGTATACAGCAATGGAACATCCGTTGGCACTACTACTGTAAATGGTAGTGGTGTATGGTCACTTACAGGATTGAGTATAGCTCCGGGTGCTGTGCTAACAGCCAAAGCTACCAATAGTACCGCCTGTAAATCATTGAGCGCAGCTTCTGCTTCTGCTACGGTAACAGCTTCTTCCACTGCCACAGCTACTATTACCGGACCTGTAATCGAAGGAGCTACAAGTATTTCCGGCACTTGCACTTCCGGTGCTGCAGTGAAAGTATATATGGATGGTGCTCTGTTAGGCACCGCCGTTACTACAGGTACATCGTGGACCTTATCAGGACTTACTTCTTCCGATATTTATGCCGGCGGAAATTTATCTGCTGCAGCAACCACAGGCAGCGCTTGTACAGGAGCTTCTTCCACCAGTGTAGCGGTACAATGTAATCCACCTTCTACATCGCTAAGCATAACCCCTTCTACCTCCTCCATCTGTAGCGGCACGCTGGCTTCGATCACGGTGAATTCCCCGCAGGCTGGAATTGTTTACCAACTTTATAATGGCAATCCATCTTTGGGTGGCGTTTATACGGGAACATCAAAAGTTAGTACAGGTAGTAATATTACACTTACAAGTAGTGCTTTATCTACCGCCACTACGTTTTATGTAAAAGCGATAAAAGTATCACCTGTTTCATGCGGTTCTGTTTTAACTAATACCTCTGCAGTATCAATCCTGGTTAGTACTGATCCTTCCTGCACGATGCTACCAGTAGTATTGTTGAGCGCTACCATCCAATGGAAATCTTTCCCTCTGCTCGATTGGGTTATTGCGGATGAAAAAAACAACAGGCAATTTATCATTGAGCGATCTACTGACAATAAAGAGTATACAGAAGTAGGAATAGTATCCGGGAGAAGTACTGGCCAGGAAACCCGTTACTATTCTTTTGTGGATCATTCGGTCACTTATGGGGAGCGGATGTATTATTATCGCTTGTGGCAGGAAGATGAAAATAGTATAAAAACACTCTTGCGTGTATTTGTAGTATCCAATAGATCAGAGAAGGATGCATACATTGACAACAGTACGCCTGGGGAAGCTACGCTGCATTTCTCAGGAACAGAATCAAGTTTCTCTCTTTATAATGCCATGGGACAAACTATTTTTTACAACAAAGAAGTAACCGCTCATGAAGAACCGTATACCGTCTCGCTCATTCCAGGTTTTTACACCGTATCTTTTCAAACTGAAAATGGGATTGTGACGAATAAAGTAATTGTCAAGGGAAATGAATAATGAGTATCATTTTGAGTAGCCAAAAATTTATTGGTTTATATATTTTTTATTGGATGGATTTGAAATAGCATTTTGTAAGTTTATAGTAATTCTCCAGTGAAACATTACGATCATGAGTTATCTCTTGTGCTCTCTGCGCAATTTGTCTTATATATATAACTGGTATATTAAATTAGCTATATTCTTTGCACTGAAGCTAGGGGATTGATACAACAAAATACATCATTGCTTTTTCAATATCCCTATTGAATGATTTCTGTTTGTTTTTTCATTCAAACAGTATAAATTAGTGGTATATCTCTTAAACTATTATTTATACTCTAAACCAATCACTATGAAAAAACATTACTATGTTTTCATTGCATTGCTATTTTCTCATTTATATGCCAATGCACAACCCTCTTTAGTTTCCAGTAACATAATGCCTTTCGGCACAGTCGTAACCAGCCATATGGCTGTAGACGCCAGTCCTATCGATACCACGATCAAAGGCGCCAACGCGGTATGGGATTTCAGTGGGCTTCAATCTACTACTTCTACATTAGTTTATACCGTTATGGATCCTACGCAAACCACTCAGGGATCTAACTTTCCTACTTCCAACTGGTGCAGGAAAGAAGTAGAAAGTGGTGCTACTTCCTACCGTTATTTTAAACTGACTAGTTCTACCTTCGAACGTGTAGGATCTTACTCTACTTCTGTCAATACTTATTCCGATTCTCAGATCGAATATGTGTTTCCTATGACATTAGGCACTAGCAGCATGGATACCTGGGACAATACCAATTCTTCTTTTGGAGGCACTTATAATTTTATATGTATTGGCTATGGAACCCTCACCACTCCCAGTGGTACATACAACGACGTATTGATGGTAAAAATAGAAGCGGATGAAGTGATAGTTACCTACGACATGTATATATGGTATTCAACTAGTGGAGTAGAACTATTAAGCTACCTGGTAGGAGACGGTTTCTTTTTTGACGATCAGATAACGTACGTAACCTCCATCAGCAGTGTTGCTACCGGAGTGGTTTTCTCAACAGACTTTACTCAGCAGCTCTCCATTGTGAATCCTGTGAAGGATGATCTTAAATTCAACTTTGGAGATTTTCAACCTGAAAATTTTTCGTATACAATTTCCAATATGATAGGAGAAACAGTAAAATCGGGCGCGATAGAAACTTCCGGCAATTCAGGTAACATTCCTTGCGAAGAGCTGAAAACCGGTATCTATTTTATATCTTTACAAGACAAAGACGGAAACAAAGGTATGCCGATTAAATTTGTTAAAAATTAAAATAATTGGCCGGTATAATAAAAAGACACAAGCAGAAACTTGTGTCTTTTTTATTGCGTTTCTTGATATACAATATGCAAAAAACATGTTCGATCTGCGGAGCCAATTTTGATTGCGGTAACACTGAAAAAGATAATTGCTGGTGTTATAATTTCCCTCCTGTTTTTTCATTGAACAAAGAAGGTGATTGTCTGTGCACGGATTGTTTGACCAAAGAAACCATCCATAAAATAAATGAATATATCAATTCACTTTCGCCTGATGAAGTTTTACATAATAATAAAGTAAAAAATTTACCGCAGTCGAATAAGTTATTGGAAGGAATTGATTTTTATATCGAGAATAAAAATTATGTTTTTACAGCCTGGTATTTATTGAAAAGAGGATCTTGTTGTGAGAATGGTTGCAGGCATTGTCCATATGGTTTTAAAAAATAAGGTAGACATTTTTTTTAAAACTAATGAAGTTCAAAGGCACGTCACTATTCTTTTGAGATCCAGTTTTCAAACACAAAGTGCGTAATTGGTGCCTGTTTTTTTCTCTCAATATTCACATTCCGAGTCACCATTTTGCTTATTTAAGTATCTGAGAGAAAGGCTTTATGGATCGTATTCTTTGAATTACAGAATGTTGCATCGGCAATAAGATTATTTAAAATCTGTAGAAAATAACAAAAATTACTAAAAATAGTAGTAGATTGCGGATGCAAAAAGACATTCAACTTTTTTTATCTGTTCTTATTAAAGCAATATCCAGATCTTTACTGTTTCGTGTACTTCTGCATAAGAATACAATGTGTATCTTATAATTATTATTATTACATTATTTTATCTATCAAAAACATTAACATGCAAAAAGGCACCGTAAAATTTTTCAATAACTCAAAAGGTTTTGGGTTTATTAAGTCTGAAGAAACAGGTGAAGACATTTTCGTACATTCAACAGGACTCATTGATCAGATTCGTGAAAACGATCATGTGAAATATGAAGTAGAAAGAGGCAAGAAAGGGCTGAATGCTACAAACGTAAAGTTATTAACGAATCAATAGTTAATAATCCGATTATATTGTAACACGTACCTGTGTTCTATCAGAACCACCTTAAGGGTGGTTTTGGTTTTTTTAGCCGTATATATTTTTCAATTGAGTATCCGCAATGTAATACACTCGTTTAAATTCCAAAATCCAATAAGCAAATTCCAAAAAGCTGAATAATTTTCTTTGGGATTTATTTTTTGGAATTTTCGTTGCTCTGACTCAGATCATCTATTTGCTAGCTTCCCACAGTTCAATTTTGTTACCTTCTATGTCGAGAATATGAACAAATTTTCCATACACATCAAAGGTTTCTATTTCATCCAACACTGTTACGCCTTCCTTCTTTAATTCTTCTACAAGTGCTTCGAGATTTTCAACTCTGTAATTGATCATGAAGTCTTTTGTAGACGGCTCAAAATAATTCGTGTGGTCGGGGAAAGGACTCCAGAGTGTATACCCATTGTTTGGGTCTGTTCCTTGTTGGCATTCAAACTTTACCCCGTATTGAGTAGTGTCAAAACCGAGGTGGGTTTTATACCATTGATTCATTTTTTCAGGGTCTTTGCATTTAAAGAAAATGCCTCCAATTCCTGTTACTCGTTTCATTTTTTTATTGTTTGGTTTCTAATGCAAATTAAATTAAAAAATAATAATACTTTTTCATAGAAGCCATCCCTCTTTCTTTTTTAATTCCCATCCACCAGCTGTAGTTGTAATCCTCATTTACTCCTATATTGTAGAAGTAGATTGTAATAGTCAAGCAAATAAACAAACTTAAAAATTATGACCGAAGAACAAAAACCGCTGCCAACATGGATACTTATTGTATCGGGAATTTTTGCATTACTTGAACTTGGAGTAAGTTTATCCTTATTCTTTTCACCACAGTCGGTAGTAGAAACCGTTGACCTTAACGCAAAAGGCGTTGACTACTTAGTTTACATGTGGGCCAGCCGGCAATTAGCACTCGGCGTGATCTTCGGCTTTGCTACATTTAAAAAATCAATTCCAATGCTTACCATTACCTATATTTTCTTTTTTGTAATGTTTGTAGGAGATCTCTTTATTGGAATTTCACAAAAAGAAAGCTCACTTATCATTGCGGCATTGGTAATGTGCGTTATTTCTTTAGCGATGATAATGGCTGTAAATAAGAAAAGATAACCGATACTCATGCTGGAGTACCAACGAAAAAATAATCCGTAGCGTGAGGAACATTATGCCGAAAGTTCCTCACGCTATTCTGTAGCATACAGAATAAAAAGAAAGTTGTTGGAATATTAATGTTGAATAATGATCGGGCTTACGATCGATTCATTTTTCGGATTAACGATCCTGATAAAATATTTTCCGTTACTATAATTATCAAGAGGCAGCTTGAATTGATTTTTTCCAATCCTACCCTCCATTATTATTTTAGCCAATTCCTTACCCAGTTCATCGTATAGGATCACATCATAACTTCCTGCTACCTCCGACTCAAAATTAATAGCTACAAACTCGGAAGCAGGGTTAGGATATAAAGCATTTATAGTAAAGACACCTTCTTCATGATTGTTGATCGCAATGATGGATGATGTTGTAGAATTTCCATTAAAATCGTATTGAGCCAGTTTATAATAATTCATTCCACTTAAAGGCGAATCGTCAATAAAAACGTATGTCGAAGAAGAGCTCGTATTCCCTGCAGCATTTATGTTGCCGATACTTTCAAAATTAATTCCGTCTGAAGAACGTAAAATTTCGTAGTAACTACTATTGATCTCATTTGCCGTAACCCAATTCAATTCATTGCTATTATTTACTTTTTTTCCTGAGAAAGAAATCAATGTTACTGGAAGGACAACAGCAGAGGGTACAATTTCTCCAGTATTCAATTGACAGGCAGCGTACATTAATCCATCACTGGGATTAATAAAACCTATCTGGGCTAATTTTGCAGCAGAAAGTTCTGTAGTTGCACCTGTGAAAATTTTACCGGAAGTTCCTCCTGTAGTACAATCGTAACTTCCTTGCCAGCCAGTAATACTCAATGTCCGTCCGGCTGTCCAGGCAGCTGCATTGCTTGCTGCAAAATGTAAACTATGACTACCAGTACCTAATGCGATGGTAGCATCACCTGTTAAGGTTAAAGTTCCAGCCGACTCGCTGAAACCTGTGGTAGCTCCTGTAGAAAACGTTCCACCGGAAAGAATAAAATTACTCGAACTCGAAATTGCATTAGCTTTGCCAAGGACCAGTGTACCCGCGTTTACCGTAGTGGAACCAGTGTAAGTATTTGTTCCAGATAAAGTCCATGTTCCTGTTCCATCCTTATATAAGGCCGTGGTGTTGGCGCCACTATTATTTACAATAGCAGCGGAGATTATTCCTGATCCGGCTGTCGAACCTTGTAAGGTAAGGATTTTGCTTCCTGCTCCTGTGGCTGTAAAAGCGCTGGTGAAGGTGAGTGTACCGGTGCCCGATTGATCAAGCGTTGCGCCGCCTGTAGTTCCGGCCAGATCGATTACCCTATCGGTAGAGGTTGTAGTACCCGTATATTGAAGGATGCCAGTATTACCGCCTGATCCTATGGCAATTGTTGCGTTGCCAATAGTAGTAGGATTGCCTAGTGAACTGGCTGCTGCTCCCCTGTTGTAAATAGTATTGATACTTAAGGTGCCTTGTTGGATAAGCGTTTGACCTGTATATGTATTTAAGCCGCTAAGTATTTGTAAATTGGCAAAACCAGCTCCTGCATCTAACGCGCCGGTTCCGGAAGCTATGCCGGAAAAATCGCTGCCACTACCTGCAGGTGGCTTCACCAAGTATACACTACCTCCTATATTGGTTATACTTCCGCCACCGGCAACATTTCCGATCGCATCTGCCTGGTTATTAAAATTTATAGTCCCTCCTGTATTTACGGTCAGTACTGCATTATTATCTACAATATTTGAAGTCGACCATTTTAAGGTAGCACCATTGTTTATAATCCATACAAGGGATTTGTAATTATCTCCTCCCGGTTGTCCCAGGTTTACGGTTCCTGCATTAATGGTCGTAGTTCCTGTCCATTGAGCGGCAGCAGAGGCAGGGTTTCCTAAAGTCAAAGTCCCCGCTCCGGTCTTTGTGAATCCAACAGTTCCTAAGACAGATTTATTGAGCACAAGCGTTCCTCCTGTGGCAACAGAAATAGTAGGTGTAGTAGTAGTGAAAGTAACATTCACATCAATGGTCATGGTTAAACTGGTATTGTTGGCTGTCACAGCTCCACCGGCAATCGTGAAATCAAATCCTCCTATTGTAAAAGCACTAGCGCCTAAAGCAAAACTAATGGAATTGAAAACGGTTCCGGCAGCATAATCGTTGTTTGGACTGGTGCGGGTAGAACCTGCAAAGATCAGATCATCTCCTGCCGAAGGAGCTGTTCCTCCCCAATTGGCTGCGGTCGACCAGTTGTTATTTGCACCACCGCCGTTCCATGTTCTGGTAGCTGCAAAAGAAGATATGATTGTGAAACTAATGATGAAGGAAAAGCACAGGATCGTTCTGAAAACTATTTTCATAGCTGCTGATATTTATTTGTTTTTTTATCCTGACAGCACGATCTTCTTTGGTGATACAATCCGTAATAACCCTTCTACGGTGTAACATTTTTCCGCAAATAATATCAGTAATATCAGTGAGATGAGGTACTGGTAGATTTACGTACCCATTTTATTTTTGTTCTATTAGATAGAACTATTTAGCCGCAAAACTGAAAAAATACATGTATTGTTATATTATTAATATTTTTTTTACAATTTTTTCAAAAAAAGATCCTCGTGGATGGCCTGGAGCCTAAGGATAGGTACAAATACACACTTAGTGCACTTAACTAACTTATTAAAAATTAAAAAACTGAAACTGTTATTACGGGGTGTCTGCCAGCAGGTGGGCGTGAAATACAAAAGTTTGTTGATGTTTTTCCTGGATAATTTTCTTTTGTTTTTCAATCTGTTGGTCAGAAGAACTGATACTAGCGTTCTACTTCTTTTATGAAAATTTTAAGAGTACTCTCAATATTTTTAAGCTGTTTCATTTCCTGTGGTGTCACCAGGATCATGGAGAGTCCTTTCTTTCCTGCCCGTGCCGTACGTCCACTGCGGTGTGTATAGTATTCGGCTTCGTCCGGTAATTGGTAATGGACTACGTAGGCGAGATTTTTCACATCGATCCCTCTGGCTGCTACATCGGTCGAAACAAGAATTTTCAGATTCTCATTTTTAAAAGCGCGCATTACTTTGTCGCGTTCCTTTTGCAACAGGTCACCGTGCAATGCATCGGCCGGAATATTTTTAGCAAGCAATTGTTTGGCCAATACTTGAGTGGAGCTCTTGGTTTTACAAAAGATAATTCCTCTCTGATCGCCCTGGGTTTTCAAAAAATAAAGTAAGACTTCCAGTTTATCATCCGGATTGTCGCAGATCACATAGTGATGTTCAATATCTTTGTTTACTATATTTTTTTTATCAACCTGGATTTTATGAGCTGTAGGTGACATATAATTTTTGACAATGTCTTTCAGCCCGTCCGGCATAGTAGCGGAAAAGAGCCAAGTATTTTTCTGTCCATGAGTAGCGGCCAAAATATGATCGATGTCTTTTTTAAAACCCATGCTAAGCATTTCGTCTGCCTCATCGAGCACTACAATTTTAACATGACTGAGATCAATTGCTTTACGCTCCATCAGATCCACTAATCTTCCGGGGGTAGCTACTACTATTTGCGTAGGTCTTTGCAGCGCGCTGATCTGGTTATCAATGGAAGCGCCGCCGTATACGGCTTCAGTAAATATTTTAGAATAGTACTTGGTAAATTTGAAAAGCTGTTTGGCAATTTGCTGTCCCAATTCTCTGGTAGGTGAAAGGATCAACGCTTGGATATGTTTGTTGGAAGGATCTACTTTTTGAAGAATCGGCAATCCGAAGGCAGCCGTTTTACCCGTACCGGTCTGCGCCTGCGCAATAAGATCTGTTCCATCTTTAAGAAGAAAAGGAATTGCTTTTTTTTGTATTTCGGAAGGAGTAATAATTTTTAATTCTTCAAGACCTTTGATCAGGTCAGGGGAAACGCCTAAATCGGAGAATGTGTTCAAAATCTTTGTATTTTATGAATGAAGGACAAAGATAGCGTTAATTCATCAGAAACTGTTACTTGTTTTTTTGCTTAATTGGCAAGCAGCTTGCATCTGCCTGTAATGGAACGCAGGATTAAATATAGAATACCGAGAGTACACAAAGTACCTGCCTCCAAAACAAAAACAACTTGTCTTTGGGAAAGTATTGATTCCAACACCACACGAATGACTTTATGCAACAAAGGTATTCCTTCCGGATTTTCAAAACTGTTTGCTCTCTTCATGAAATTAGCCATGAAAAAAAGCAATCGAAAAGATCTCGAATTGCTAAAGCAAATTTTGGAGATGAGATAAGCAGGATAGCTTAATGCGACATCTCTTCCCCTCCTACTGTTCTAAATGTTCCCGCTTAAGTTTTTTATTCAACTCTGAAAGCAGCGCCGTTTTTTTGTTTTTTGCTTTTCTTAAAAAATCTTTTCCGGCAGCCGTATCCTTATCAAAATATCCACTCCATAGAATTATTTCAACCATCATTGGCAACAGTCCTATACCTTTTTCCGTGAGACTGTACCTGATTCTGGATTTCTTCACATCATCTTCACTTTTAGAAATGATCCCCTCCTTTTCCAGGCTTTTTAGCCTGTCACCAAGCACGCTGGTAGATACATTCTCTTCCGACTCAAAAAATTCATTGTAATGTCTTTTACCCTTAAACATTAAATCACGGATAATGAGCAACGACCATTTATCGCCAAAATGTTCTAATCCATAATTAACCGGACAGTGAGATCTCAGATTCATCGTACAAAAATAATTCATTTTATTTAACTTGCAAATAACAAGTTAATTTAGTTAACTTTGTTTTTACAAGTTAAATGAATTTAACATACATATTAAAATTATGACAACTTTATACAATGAGATTATTATTAATGCTCCTATTGAGAAAATCTGGGAAGCATTGACACAGATAGAAGAGTTAGATAAATATGATCCGACAGTTAAAAGATCGACTGCCATTACATCTGAGAGAAGTGGAATAAATGCTGCAAGGAAAGTAGAAATGCTGGACGGTAAGAATTGGTTTGAGGAGAAAGTCACCCTATTTAAAGAACATGAATCGCTAACGTACGAACTAACTGCCTGTTCTTTTCCCGTGCATAAATTAAAACACTCCTACAGTTTCCAAAAAGTGGGAAATCAGATGAAGGTTAAGCAGGTAATGGCATACCAGATTAAATTTGGTTTCTTTGGAAAAATATTAGATACCTTAATCATACGCAGGCAATCTGACGCGGGAATAAAAAAATTCTTTGCGGGTTTAAAACAATTTGTAGAACATAATTCTTAACAAATGGCTTTTAGTGAATTTTTAGCGGATAGAGTTCGACAACGGTTAAAATCAACAGGAATTATCGTTGAAAAAAAAATGATGGGTGGACTTATCTTTATGGTGAATGAAAAGATGTGTATTGGCATTGACAAAGATAAGAAAACCGGAGACGACCGCTTGATGGTAAGGGTTGGTAAAGCTGCTTATGAAACACTTCTAAAAAAGGAAGGATGCAGAGAAATGGATTTTACAGGTAAAGCTATGAAAGGATTTCTTTTCATCTATCCTATCGGTTTCGACAAAGAAACTGATCTGGATTTTTGGGTAAATAAAGCATTGGATTTTAATAAAGAGGCAAAGAAAAATAAGTGATGTTCCTCTCCTCCCATAGGTTTATTATGATTGGAACATTAATCTTGCCCGTTGCTCACCTCTCCTATAATTATACACTTTGAGAATATAGTAAAAACCATATAAATACATTGGATTTTCCGAAACGAACCAGTAGAAAAATGTTTACTCATTATTTTAATTAAAAATAAAAAGATCCTTCGAATTCGCGAAACCTATCTATCTGTGTTGGAGCCTTAGGATGAGTGTGAGCGCGAGTACAGAATAAAAAAACAAAAGGCTCAAGTATTCGGAGCCTTTGTAAACTCAGCGTTACGCTATTTTTACATTTTACAAAGCGTGATTATCATTTCATCCAGTTTATGGCCTGAGTTTGGATCGATAGGCCATGAAGATTTCAAATAGTGTGGATTTATCCGAACAAGAGTATCACTTATAACAATGCTGGGGTGTATTATTAGAGCTTGACGCATTACATCTTTCGGTAAGGTATCCTGATGGTATTGACAGATACCATGCAACTCTTTTCTTCTCCTAAAAACTTCTTCAAGTCCTAATTCGTATTCCATCAATTTAGAAAAATTCTTTTCCGGCCCGAATTCCCAGGTCATATCTCCGGATGCCCATAATCCTTTGTAGCCGTGGCTTATTGCCTCGTTTAACAAAGTTTCCAGTTTATCTAGCATCAATTTACTATTGAAATCTCCCGGTGATACTGGCTCAGAAGATAAGATCAAACTATCTTTAATTGTTTCATTAAACAGATCTACACCAATAGCAGCAAGGGTTGAACGCATACCAACCACCATTGGAGCGCTATTTAAATAGAGGCATCTATAACCTTCTTCCAACTTGCGCTGTATAATGGTAGCCAACATTGGAAGTTTTTGCGAGGGGGAGCCTTCATAAATCATGCATTGATGCCGAGATTCGGATTCCATATAGTAAAGCTTATAATTTTAATCAATCAGGATTTTGTAGTGGACGTTTGCGACGGCGAATCAAACTAGGCAAATATTCATGCGGCTCGATATAATGAACATTTTTGTGAATTTTTCCATTCAAAATAACGTAAGGGTGCGTGGCAAGTATATCAGCGATGGCGCGGCCACTAAAGCGGTTAATATCAAACATACATATTAACGAACAGGAATGTTTAGGCGTCAACTCATTTAAACGTGCTTCATATTCTATTAATTCATCCGTACCCTCTACGTTTCTCAATGCCCAGGTCATATCACCACAAGCTCTAATGCTATTGTATCCCGCAGTGTGCGCATCAATAAGCGCTTGTTCGACCATGTTATACATTTTATCTGCTGCAAAGCTTCCACCTTTAAGATATGTTTCATCTGCTGATAATACTTTTAACTGGCTTGTTGCTAATTTTTCATCAACAGAAATTCCTGCTTTAGACAGACGATCGCAATGGTTAGAATAGGAAGTGCTTTCAAGAATAGTGAGAGCCTCTTCATTATTTTCCAACCCTTCTTTCAAGTAAGGGAGAATTACATCATACCGTTCGTCTTCCGAATCAAAAAAACCGCAGATGTGCATGGGCGTTGAAAACGTTTCGCCACATAATGTAAGAGGTTGTTGTATTTTCATTTTATATTGAAGCGTTAGAAATGCTAAACTTGTTATAATTTTTGAAATGTAAAGTATTATTTTGAGTACAAATGTCCAAACTTACAAATCAAATGTTTAGTCTTTATAATCGCATATTGTAAAATGCTAAAATAGTTATGCGAATCATGTAACAATGCTGTTGAATTATGTAATAGTTTTTTTTATATTTTCCTTTCAAGTGCTTTTTCAATCGAACTAATTTTATATTAAAAAAAAAGAAACGGCCTCGAATTTTCGAAGCCGTTATGTACATTTTGTTGTACACAAGTAGATTTAAATGTACAGGTGTCGACTTGTTGTTTGATATTAAGTAAACTCGATGGTTAGATTTTATCGGACTTTTTTATACCGAATTTAAATAGTTAATATTTTCACTTTGTCTATTGGTAATAGCGCATTGAACTTAGTTATTCAGTGAGCGTAAGTATGAAGTAAAAAATTACCAAGGGCTTACTTCATTCGCTTCTTCACTATCATTACTGAAAAATTTTCCTGTGGGGCCATTGCCATCTACTAAAGTATGCTTCAATATAAAACTTGCTGCACTTTCAACTGTTCCCGGCCCACTAAAGCCATTAAATTCTGTAGCCGTATAACCCGGGTCTATAGCATTTACTTTGAAGGGCAACTCTTTGACTTCATAAGCCAATAGAACTGTATAAGCATTTAAAGCAGTTTTGGAAGTGATATAACTTGCCATCTTAAAAGGATAGTATTTCCAAGTCGGGTCACTATGCAATGTCAAAGAAGCAAGGCCACTAGTGATATTACTTATTCTTGGACTTTCTGACTTTTTAAGCAATTCCATAAAGGTTTGGGTTACGTTGATTGTTCCAAAAAAATTAGTGTCAAATATCCTCTGCATTTCCTCAATAGAACAAGTGAGCACGCTATCAGGAAAACCATTACTTATCCCTGCATTGTTTATCAATATATCCAATTTACCCTGTTCGGCTTCCACTTGATCTTTTGCTGCTAAAATTGTATCAAGTTTAGTGACGTCAATTTGGATCGGTTGAATATTCGTAAATCCATCTTCATTTAATTGTTTTACAACTGTCTTCCCTTTTTTGAGGTTTCGTGTTCCCAGGTAAACAAAAAATCCTTTTTTTGAAAGTTGTTTTACGAGTTCTAGACCAATGCTTCTGTTAGCTCCTGTAATTAATACTGATTTCATTTTCATTTCATTTAAATTAAGTAATACAAAACTGCATTATTCAATTCTGAAATCATTTGCCATTTGGCAAAAAGCATTTTTAGGTGATACTTTTTCTGATTCTACTCAGGGAAGATTGGGTAATTCCTAAGTAAGAAGCTATATAAGAAAGAGGAATGCGATTTACCAGATTAGGATATTTTTCTAAAAAATTTAAATATTTGGTGGTACCGTCTTCCGAAACTAAATCACTTAACCGAACCACTTTTTGAAACATTGCTTTTGAAATAATTTTATTTACACTATTTTCCAGGCCTGAGATAGTGGTGAGAAGTTCTTCCCAATCTTCTTTAGAAAAAACAATCATTTTACAATCCGTAATAGCCTGCAAATAAACGACGGAAGGAAGTTGTTTGTTAAAACTATTTAAATCTACTACAATATTATTTTCTTCAATAAAATATTTGGTTACTTCTTCGCCTTCATCATCAGGGCGACAAACTCTAATAACACCTTCCGTGATAAAGCCAAATTGCCGGGATACTTTGCCTGCTTCAGAAAAATAGTGATCTTTAGGAAGTTCTACTTCAACAGCTTTTTTTAAAATACAATCTATTTCATGTTTGCTTAAATTACCATAAAGCAAAATATGTTGTACAAATCCGTTCATTAGTCTAAGGTAGTTAAAAATTTTCTGTCGTTGAATTCGCTTGGGTTTTAGGTCGAATGCCACTGCGAAAGCAATGAATGAGAGGAGATCTTTACGGTTAACTCTTACTCTAATAGATAAAGAATAGTGTGTTTAGGTTCGTTAATATTTAAAGATCTCCCTTATTTTCTATTCTATTTGATAATTAATTTATTATAAACCCAAATTCATTTTTTTTATTTATATTTTTTAAATACAAATAGGGATTGAATATAATACCTTTTTTGAGACAGTAATTAACAGTTTCAAAATGTTGCCTGAGAATTACACTCAAATTAAATTATATTGCTTTTCCTGAGTATAAAGAATCTTCAAGCACAGATGGCTTTCAGCGAGCGGTGCATGAACTGTAGTACCTAATATCATAGCTGTATACTTATTGTCGAACGTAGTTTAGCATTTAAATTAATTTACTATTGTTTGTTCCAAAATTGATCGTTTTAAATTTTTGTAATCTAAAATAAAAAATCAAAATGAGAATAGTTAGAAATCTAAGCCTAGCAATCGTTTACTGTTTATTTTTGACAAAAGTCCTCTATGCCCAGGAGCAAAGAGGTTATTATGATGCTCCCTATACCAGGTACGAAGCGGATCAGGGTATCCTGACTAATGCCACTATTACTTCCATGTCTTTTAGCCAAAAAGATCTACAGAGCGAAGCCTCTGAACAAGTATGTGTAGATTTATCCATGAAGGATGCTTCTGTAGAATGGAAGCTAAAAAAAGAAGGAGACGGCCTTGTAGTTCGTTACAGTGTACCAGATGAATCGTCAGGAATAGTGGACGTATATGCAAACGACAAACTGGTTGGCTCCTTGAACCTGACTTCTTATTGGTCATGGGAGTATTTGTCAACGAATGGGAATCCGAATAACGTTTTTGTAAGAAACGATATCCCCAAAAAACGTTTTGATGAAGTACGTTTAAAGTTGCCTGCAAAAATATCAGCAGGAGGAAAACTGAAATTGGTGACGAAGACAGGTAAAATTCATATTGATTTTATGGAACTTGAGTCGGTTCCTGAAGCGATCCAACCTGGACCTACTGACCTTGTTTACACTGGCAATGGTAGTGATTTGCAAATTTTCATTGACACCAAAGGTGGAGGGAAATCAATATTTATTCCCTCTGGCGTTTACACTATAGACCGAGAACTTTATTTCGGTGTACCGAATACCCAATTGAAAGGGGCAGGTATGTGGTATACAAATTTAAACTTCACCAATCAATCTGCTTACCAAGGTGGGCTCAGAGCAAACGCAAAAGATATCAGTTTCTATGACTTGTATTTAACAACAACTAGAAATTCAAGATCAAGTTCATACAAAGCAATTAATGGTATATTCACAAACGGCTCTGTCATTAAAAACATTTGGGCAGAACACTTTGAGTGCGGAGCTTGGATTGCCCAATACAATAATAATATCGGAGATATTCCTTATGCCGATGGATTCACCTTATCGTACTGCCGATTCAGAAACAATTTTGCAGATGGAATAAATCTTTGTAAAGGAACAAGAAATGCAATTATTACACATTGTGGCTTAAGAAACAATGGAGACGATGACATGGCCATATGGTCGGCAGAAGGACTGGAATGTCAGAACAATATAATAAGTTATTGTACTTCTGAAAATTGCTGGAGAGCATCCTCTGCTTCTATTTATGGTGGATTGAACAATAAATTTCATCATATTCTTATCAAGGATAATATGGAAGCTGGCATAAAAGTAAATAATTCTTTCCCCGGAGTAGGGTTTAACGAAAATGGGATGCATGAATATTCAAATATTACTATCATAAGATGCGGAACTTTTAATGACTTGTTTTATAATGTGCTTGGGGCGATTGACTTGATGTGTACGAGTGAGGCAGGTGACAAGGTTCAAAATGTACGTTTCGCAAATATTGATATCATCGACTCTAAGGATAACGCTATTTTTATCAATAAAATCGGTGGCAAAGGATTTTATAATTTAATATTTGAAAACATTACGATTGATGGTACAGGTAGAGAATATCCATACAACAATAAACTTCAACGGGAATTTCTCAGAGGCTTTGGTATTTTGTTCGTTCAAAATCCAACTGGGAATGGTACCTTCTGCAATATCGTTGTGAAAAACCGTGGGGGCAATGCCACAAAAGATATAGACAAAAGCGCCATAGGCACGTTCTTATGGAAAGATGTCACGGATTGTCCTGTAGCTAAATAATTCAAACAAATCTGAGTATTCTAGATCTCTCCCCCGTGTTCTGTGGCACACAGAACATCAAATCTTTTATTACTAGGAAAGATAATTATTGGCTTTATTGCTTATCAGAAGCTTCAGGACAGTGTGGACTGTGAGCCCGAGTATGGGGCAAAATCAGCGTGGGTATAAAAAAATTGAGTGCGAACTTTAAGTATTCTCTAATACTCGCGCTCGCACTCGATACTAATTTTGTAGACTTAAATGTACAGGTATCGAAACTGTTGTTCGACGATCTAAAATTTTTCGGAGATCTGAAATAGTACTCCTCTGATGTATACATCTGTATACAATTGTTGTTCTTAAATGAATGATATTTACTTATCGTCACTAACGATTTGAGTTCGTTTCTTCTTTGGGCTCTTCTTCTTCCTCTTCTTCTTTTTCTTCTATACCCCACCATTGCACATTCAACTGTTTACCTAGTGAATCTCCGAAAAAATGATCGGTATAAGTTTCCATGATAATACTTGAGCCAACTCCTAATGCATTATTTTCATAGAAATATTTACTTGTTAGTTTAATATAAGCTTTAGCACTACTTACAATATCAAGTTCTCCCTGGCTTCTTACTCCTGCCATTACTTTGTCCCATTTACTCCGGTTACTTTCTTTAGGTGCTGCTCTAAGTGCGGCATTGATTCTTTCTCCAAATGTTTTTTCAGAGACCTCCTCTTCAGATACTTCTTCTATTTCATTACTTGATAAAGCACCTTCGATTGATCCGGCTGCTCCACCTATTACTGCTCCGATAAGCGCACCCGTAATCCCTGCTTCAATATCCTGTTTAAGTGTAAGCCCATTTTTTACACCATTGCCAACACCTGTGGCAAACCCCGAAGTTGCTCCGGAAATTGCTCCCCTTGCGGCTAATTTTTCTACTTTCGTGACACCTTTTGCAGCCGCTATGGCATCTGCATCCAACTCTCCTCCAAATTCATCCAATATCCCATCCGTAGCTCCGGCAACCGCGCCAGAAATTGCACCAATCTCTACATCTGCCCAAAACTGCTGGCTTCCTATTTTATTTCCTTCTGCAATCGAAGAAGCGGCAGCCAATGTTGCTCCTACCGAAGCATCTATTGCTATCTCGTATAGTATTGGTAAATCTTCTCCTTCTGTTGCGATCGTTAGAGCTACGAATCCTACCACTTCAAGTGCATTCAACCATGTGAATTCACCACCTGATGGATCTATTCCGGATATAAAATTATTTCCCATTGCAACATATGGACTGTAGAACTGATCTTTAGGGTCCGGTACAAACCATCTTCCTATGACAGGATCATACATCCGTAACTCGAAATTGACATATCCTGTTTCATCGTCTCTCTCTGCATATTCTCCTTGGTAACAATTATTCCGGTCGTTGACGCCTGAAACGAAATTTCTTCCAGGCATTAGGCCTCCTTGCGGATAGTAATCTGAATAACTAATTACTTCGATACTTAGGGTCATAGAATTTTTTCTTATTACAGCTCTCACATTTCCTAAATGATCTCTGATATCATAGTGGTATTCTGGTGAGCCATATTGACTCACCTTTCCGATTCTATCCTTTCCATAGATGTAAATTTCGTTTTGCGATACGGTATTTGTGGCAATGTTTACATTATATACACTCATTAGTCTACCTTCCGAATCATTGATATAATAAACATGGTTCACTGCATTGTAAGGAGCGGATGCATTATACTGCGTTTTTCTTATTCGATACCCTCTTTCATCATAAAGGAAGGTTGCTAATGGTTGTGTTTTTGCTGCGTCTTTATATACTCCTGTAACTTTTCCTGTATAATCATAATATAAATAATGCACCCCTACTTCGGTACTACAGGATGTTAACCTTCCTATGCCATCATATGCATACAATCTTGTCGGCGGTAAATTAACAGTAACCATAGTTCTGGACAATGTATTATTATTATTTCCATATAGATAATTGATATAATCGTTCATAGATATGGCACCTGTATTATCATTCCTTCTTAAGGTCACAAGATTTCCATTCAGATCGTATTGAATTCCATATTCTTTATATTGAGCATTAGATGAGATCGCAAATAAATTATTACTATTATCATGTGCTCCAAAGTCTGCTCCTGTTAATTGATATTTGGAATCATAGGTATATGCATATTGTGCAAGACCTCCACTACTAATGGCCGATTGATTCCAGGTCAAAGAACGAACAGTGCCATTGAAATAGCCTTTATGTCCTGAGGCAGTTAGGTTCGCTGTAGTCTGATATTTTGTATCTCTTACATAATCATTGTCGTAATATTCCAACGTCATACCGAATACATCTTTTCCAAAATGGCTATGTGCTCCGGCATATCCATCGTTTCCTGGATCACCAGTATCCAGATATGGATGGTTGATGCCTTTTAGCAATCCATCTGCTGTATACACATAATCCATTCCCTGAAGAGTGTCTCCAAGCTCTTTTCTTTTCATTGGTCCATGCAGGTAATAATAATATTGAGCTTGCTCTACAAGTGGACCACCTTGCAAACTGGTCTGTACCTTAGAGAGACGTTGCATTATATCGTAGCTGTAAAAATGGTCCAGTCTTTCGATAAGAATATTTTTCTGGTAAATAGATTGCATCAAATTATGATTGAAATCATAAACATACTCTATCGTTTTCACCCGGCTAGCCGCAAGTGAAGAAAAATCCCCTCCGGCAGTACCCGCGGAGCCTCCATTCAATTGCTGCACTGTCCATTCTACCCGGCCTATTTCATCGTAGCTATACCAATAGATACTATTGCTATTACTCGAACAAGATTGCTTTCCATTTACATTTCGCTGTATATATCCGGAAATAGCATTCGCCAGACCGGCATCCGGCAGGTCATAGAAAGATTTTGAAACCGTATTACATCTAGGATCGTCTATTCCATCAATGTTTTCAAGCACTGTAAATATATTTATATAGCCGGTAGGGATAGAGGTATTCTTATAATAACCTAACATATCCTGAAAATATAATGCTGTTGGGTTGCCATTGGCAGCACCGCTGGTATATTCTCCTGTTTCTATTGTTCGTTTGAAAGTATCGTAATTAATATAGGAGAATCTTCCTCCTATCCTTTGAACACTATCTTGATAGAATCTTAGCCTTCCATCTTTTTCATAAACGTAGTAAGTATGCCCCTTGTCGGGATCTATGCTTGAAAGCTTCCATCCAAGAGTATTATGGATGTAGTAAGTGGTATATTTAGGTTTTGATGTGTTTGTTTTTAAAACTCCATTTGGCATAGTTTGCGCTACCAGCCTTCCAGCATTATCATAATACATATAGGAATAATTTCCATATTTATTATAATAAGAAATAGTAACATACGCATAGTAGTCTGAGTTGATATTACTTTCCTGGTTTGTATAAATAATTCTATAAAATCCAGGAGCGAGTGTAGAAGCTGTGGTAAAAGAGGCTACGGTACCTCTGTAAACAAGAGTTCCATTTTCAAGATTAATAACATCAATATGAGAAACGGTGTTATTAATTATCCCGGCAACATGGCCTTGCGTAATACTTAAATGATGCCCTTTCTGTAAATGAATGTCTGTAGAATTATAACTAGTATAAAGAGATTCTGAACTCTTTACTTTATTTTTGGCAAAGGCTACATTATAAATTGTCCCATGAGGATAAACAACAGCTGTAGTAGTATTACTATTATAGGAAATGTAAAAGGGAGTGTTGCTACTAATTATGATCGTTTGCCCTGTAACAAGACTTGTGTATGGATTGTTTGAAGGGGTTCCATACCAGTTAGTCATAGAGGAGTTATCATATACATTTATATTTCCTATACTCTGGATTATAATATTATCATAAGTTGTATTCGCAGGTGGCGTCAATATATAGCTTGAATATTTTGCTCCTAATGTGATATTTATTTGTAAAGAATCTGTAGTGCTGGACTGGCAGGTAGCCAGTATATTTCCGGCTTTATTAATAAAGGAAATATGCTCTGTCCCGTTTTCATCTTTATTTATTTTTTTAAGTACTTCTCCGTTTAGACTAGTACCTGCACTTGAAAGAAAATAATTATTTTTAATAGTATAATAATGATTAAGCTCATCGTATACCGGAAGCGTAACAGATCTTACTTCATGTCCTTTCCCCATAGATAAAGAATCACTCGGCCCACTGGCTCTTGTGACTCCGCCGATTATTCGTTGATTGTATTCACCTCCACGAAAAGGTAATCCTGATGTAGCCACATAGGCTTCATACAAATTATTATTGCTATAATAATTGCCCAAAGGAGAATTAGAAGAAACTGAATATGGATTATCAACTGTATTTATGGCTACTCCTATACTATCAAAATCACGATGGCTATAAGCATTGCCACTACCGTTGGTAATAAAATTCGGAGTGTAGGTAAAATCAGAAGCATTTCCAATAGGTGCGGGAAGTGTAGTAATACCCAGTTTTCCATACGTATCGTATACATTGGAGATCGCGATAATTTTATTTTCCACCAGGTTACGACTTTGTAATTGTTTCTTCCTTCCCATGTTGTCTGAAAATAATTTCTGATCATCAATTACTCTGCCATATTCATCAAACATTCTAACTGTTGTCCAGTTTACAGAGGGATCGCAACTGCTACAGCTGCCCGGATTGGCGCTTGTAAAACCAAGCGTAAAATATCCGGCAGGATTGGTTACAAGATTAGAGCTTACACTTCCTTGTAAATAGGTATATGAAAGATTGTTTGATCCTTTATCCTGCCACTGGCTACCGACCATTTGAGCTACATGAGCCACATCCGGAAAAATAGGTTTAGGTGCATTGTAGCTCCAGTTTAAAGTGAGTTGCACATTAGAAGTACCTGCAGATCTTTTAAAATCCCAATACCCTGGCATCAGGCTTTTCAGCGTGGCATCAAAATTAGTGGAATTAGGAGGTACCGTGGTATTAAAGGATACATAATATTGATCTGTAGAAAGTGCTGGAGCTGTCATGCTTATTGGCATATACGAGGTAGCAGAACCTACGGGAAAGGTGAATGCCTGATTGCCTGTTTTCCCCAAGTATCCAATGAAATAATTATTTGGCCCGGCTCCGGTAATGGTTGCATTGTTTGCAAAAAGAAGAGGCACTACTGGAGAATTAATCCTGCTATTGGTATTAGGACTAAAGATTACATAATTACTAATCGTAACAGGAATATCATAGTTTGTAAAATTGACATTGGAAAACTTATTTACTACAAGTCTTGGGATCGTGGTTAATTCACTTCCGATTGACTGATCCTGAGCTCCGTCCATGTGTATTACACCATTACCTGCGCCAAACATGGGAACACTAAAAGCTTGAATATCTCCTCTAAAATAGCTATCTCCATTATACGCTACATTCAAGGAACCCGATCCGGTTCTTATAAAAGCAATGCTGGAGCCGAAGGTATCGCCAGTAGTTCCTGATAAGCGCATTTCTCCCGCTCCGGAATTGGTAATTCCTCCGCCGAGTTTAAACGTATTTCCTCCTGAAGAAATATTCTGAGCGGAGCCTGTTTTGTTAATGGATACAGCTCCATTAAAAGTGGCTCCATTAAGATAAATATTAGCACAGGTAACAAACACACTACTGCTAAAGGTAACAGCAGAAAAAGAGGCAATGGCAGCAAATGAAAAAACAGTTCCGTTTATATTTCCGTTATTAAAAAAAGATGAATCTGTGATATAAAGAGAACCACCGGAAAGATTAATCGTTCCACTAGACATAGTGAATTTTCTTGCAATAACACTTCCTGAGCTGGTAGGTTGGTTTGTAGCGTTTACGATCGTAATATTATCAGCCCCCGTTGGTACTCCATACGGACTCCAATTAGTAGGTGTGTTCCAGGCAGTGTTTGTTGCGCCCGTCCAGGTATAATCTAAGTTTGTAAACAATGTTACAAAACTATCATAATTTCCTGCGCTGGTTTTATTTACTCCACCGATTGAGGCTGTACCTTGAAAACTTCCTGAGAAAAAAACTTTATTAGTAGCATCTGTTCCTACACCATTCCCTGAATCATTGTTTGTCCCTCCAGCTTTTGCTGAAAATGCAGCAAAACCTGCGTCCGCATATTTTACCATAAATGCATCGGAACCTCCTGCACTTGTCATGACAGGCAAACCTGTAATAATCATCGTACTGTTAAAAGTACCTGCTACATAGATATTATTGTCTGCATCAACTGTTAGATCGAATCCATTATCATCCAGTGTTCCTCCTGCACTCTGCACCCATTGCAGAATACCAGAGGTGTTGTATTGAGCTACAAACATATCATTTCCTCCCTTGCTGGTAACAGTGCCTGACGTTCCAAACGAAGCCGTGCCTTGAAAATAGCCGGTAATATTTATATGTCCTGTTGGCGAAATACCTATTCCGAACCCTGCATCATTTCCGGTACTTCCTGCACTTATCGCCCAACTTTCTATGCCTGTGGAAACATTATATTTTACTACGCTCACATCCCATCCACCAAATGCATTGCTTGTAACGCTATTAAAACTAGCACTTCCAGAAACATACCCTATTGAGTACAGATATCCCGAACCATCCAACGCAAAATCATACCCAGTATCAGGACCAGAACTCCCTCCTCCCCTTGCCCATTGTACTGCTCCGGAAGTATTTAGTTTGAGTACATATATATCCTGTTGGCCATGACTGGTGAGAGTAGTAGTACCAAAAGTAATCGAGTTACTGAATGGTCCGTTAATATAGCAGTCACCACTAGCATAATCTACTACAAGACCAGAGGCACTATCATCGGTGTATTGCCCGAAACTTTTGATCCATTGAGGAGCTCCGCTGCTACTAAATTTTAATACCAGGATGTCTCTATAAGGTAGCCCTGTATTCGTTACTGTTGTGCCGTTGAAAGTAATAGAAGTTGAATTATAAAATCCGCACACGTATACATTTCCATTAATATCCACTCCAAGTCCACGTCCATAGTCTGTGCCGGTTCCTCCTACACTTTTAGCCCATTGGAAAACACCATTTTTATCATACTTCACGATCAATATATCGATATCTGAAGCACCTCCTACTGCTGTCAGTGTAGTACCGGAAATTGTAACTGAGCCTGTAAACGAACCGGAATGATAATTATTTCCATTAGCGTCCGTAAAAGCATAAAGCTCCTGATCGGCACCTACACCACCATATGTGTTAGTCCATTTCCAATTAGACTGAGCATTTAGAATTGTAGGGGTACACAGAATGAATAAGAGGTACCAATAAGTATATCTAAAAATATTTTTCATAGTATAAATTTTGAAATAGTATTTTTCACTTAGTTGTTTAAGTTTTAGAAAATCAATTATTGCCCTTTCCCATAATTGTATTGATATTCTTTTGTTTTAATTTCCCCATATATAGTTTCTTTATAATCTACAACAGGACGGTATGCATTATCATAAACTCTTTTGAAATAAAAATTATTTTTGTCCAGAGAATAGATCACTAGTCCTGAACTTACATCGTATACATTAGAAGAGATCGCCTGGCTTAAAGGATGAAAACGAAAGTCATCAAAATATGCATTGATAGGTGAAGGATTGTTGCAACCTACTACGAGATAATAATTGTAATAAACACCTGTCAGCGTAAAATCAAGGGTCAGTTGTTTCCATCGTCCTACAGTAACAGGAGATGTTGTAGTAGATAAACTTACCGATACTTTAGAGCCACTAACGTCTGCCCCTGATGGATCTTGAATTTTATAATAAAGTTCTCCAGTATTACAACCATTATCATAAATCCATACGGTGGCCCTGTAAGGTTTCCCTGTGCTTGCAGACGAAGAACTTGCATTGATTTTCTGTTTATAAGTAAATCCTTGGCCATTGGCAGGCAGTCTTAACGAATATGTTCCGCTGTGAGCATATGTATTGTCTTGAATACCATTTCCTACGCTTACTTCTCCTCCAAAATAGCCTGTACTTCCATATAGATTTCCTGAAATGCGATCTTCCGCACCGGAATAGGTCAGCTCGGCGATACTAGCATTGTTGGACTCTGTAAGAGGATATGCCAGGTTATATCCATATTGGGATGTGGTATAATTATTATTAATATCTGCTTTTTCTATTATATGAGAAAACTGATCGTATTTACTAACTGAATCTGCTCTTTGCCAATTCTTATTTTGTACTGCTGAATTCCAGTTATACTCTACAAAATTTTTATAAGAACCATCAACATTCATCACTGGTGATTTCCATATATAGTTGCATTGTTTCCGCCAAATTCTATCATCTTGGACAGTAGCGATATTATCAGTAGTGATAGTACTATCGTAATACACAGATTGGGCAGCATTAAAGGCTCGTTTGCTCCAATTATTACTCCAGGTATTTATTGCACAACCCAACGTATCTATATGCGAAGTGTAGTCAGATGCATTTACTTTGAATGTATAAGCAGCGGTTGTCTGGCTAAGCATATTTTTGTTAAGGCTATTTAAAAATTTAGACCCCATAGAAGCATAGGAAGATTTAGTGTAAGCTGGAACGTAACGTTGTTTATAATAGTCACCTTCACTGGTTTTTGTTACTATTTCTGTGAGGTCACCACTGTAAAAATCAAATGCATTAACATCTTTAACGGCAATTATATTTTTTAAATAATCAGTAGTGGTAACTCTACTAATGCTTGAAGGATATTCAGATCGAACGCATACTATTGCTACAAATCTACGCCATACGACTTCCAATCCAGAATCAAAATAATCAGGCAATCGTTCTTCATGAAAAACTTCATCCAATCTCCCCTGCCCAGAAGGAGAAGACGATTGATATGTATAAGATGTTTGAAAAGTAGGGTTACCATTTGCATCGTATTCTGTATAATTTAGTAACTGTCCTACAGATGATGTATAATCCTGAATAGTAACTTTTGCTAAAAGTTCATCAATACCAGTCCCCCAAGCGTTGTTAATGGTAGATTCGTTTTCTTTGATCCGCTTTATACAATCCCAGGTGTAAGGTTTGTAGTTGTATTCTTGTGATTTCAGGAATGTATTGTTATTTCCTGTGTGGCTTATTGTCACAAATTCATATAATACATTCGGGGAGACGAAGTCAACATTGGCCATGGCTTTACCTACCACATCATAATTATCTTTTTCATAAGTGCGCATAGCATATGATAAATCACCGCCCGATTCCATTTCATTAAAAGTCAAGCCGGGATATTCTGCGTTATCTGTATAAGTACCATCTTCCTCTAAGGGCGCAAAATATAACTGCTGTTCCAGTAAGGGCTCATATGCTGTAGTTCCTGAAGTAAAGCCAGAATAACGGTTGGTATAATTATAATTTGTTGTATAAGTTTCTCCGCTTCCTTCGCTAAATATGATAGAAGAAACTCTAATACCTCCACCGTAAGCTACGGTCGGGCTTCTTTGGGAAAGATACGAGCTGTTATGAAAAAATTCGTATATATTAAACCCGAATGGAAGAGTCCCTGAAAAAAAAGGATTACTTTTTGAGCCGTTAGCAGGGTTGATAAATTTCCCCTGAATTTTCCTGTTTGTTTCATCTACCAAAGTGATCTGAAACTGGTCCATACCCAATTCTCCTTCTGCATGAGGATAAGATACATAATGACCGTTTTCATATATTATATTATTAGTACCATCAGATATTGTACCCATACTGGTTAAATTTATTTTCTGGCCTACACTGAATCTGCCGGTGATATCTTCCCGGATTGAAAATTCAAATACTCCTGTAGTTGCGCTGTTGTCTATATGATCGTATCGGCAATACTTTTGAGCTGTGCTACTCAGAGAGTGTGTTATATTGCTAGTATATCTAAACTCAGGAAGAATATTAAATATTTGCCCTTGTGTCATTTGTTGGTCATAATAGGAATCGGACTCGTAATTAATATTAATTTTAGCCCCTGCACTTGTAGTAATCTGTCTTAGCGACCATACATCTGTTGATTTGCTTGATAAATTAGAGGTCTGAAGATCTCTTATGTTTTTTTCATCAAATGTCATATCGGATTTGAAATATCCCCACTCATCTTCAAAAGTTCCAAAAGCCATTGGGTTTTCCTGTCCGTGAGTAGTACCGGCTGATCCAGCTGTATAGGGAGGATTTTTAGTTTGATAGGCAATAGTCGATTGGTTTAATTGTGCTCCTTTAGGAATAATACTTCCAAGCCATTGTACTTTAAATGTAGTAGAAGATGTAGCTTTTAAGAGCGTGCAAAAATAAGTCGTCGTACCGATCGTAAATTTCAGAATATCTCCTTCCGAAAAAACACCCGGAACTACGGATATGGTACCCGCTCTGCTGGCTAGAGAGGTTGTATTAGTATATGTTATTGTAATAGACGCTGTTTTAGGATTACTAAGCTCATAAGAAAAATCAGTAGAAGGACCTAATGGAATATTATTTCTCCCATATGTACATACCGATTTCAGTGTAAGTTTAGTGCCACTCGGTGCACCAGGACAAAGGCTATAATCATATGTAAATTTCGATTCTTTGAGTACCTGGTTGGCATAGGCCGCATTGGAAACGATAGAGAGAGCATTAATATCTTCTTGAGTAATGATATTATTATTGTAACTATAATTAGCACTCTTAATATTTTTAATTGCAGCATATAAATTGGAGTATGTCCATCCCATTCCTGTAGCAATAGTTTTAATACCATCGTTATGCAAAAGAATTACAGAATTTAATTTATAAGCACTCGATACTCCGTTGATTGCTCCATTTGCATCAAGAGCATCTGTTCTAAACGCTTTTGAGAAAAGTGCTGAGTGAGTTCTTGTATATGTAGCATCCAGATAATATACTTCTTTATATTCTGAAGTATTTATTCCTGTACCATCCATAGAATATTCATAATCCTGACTTATATATGGACTGCGTTCCAGATAACCAGCGGTAGCTTTACCATAATTAAAATTAGTCCATAGTCCTAAATCTCCTTCGTCTGCATATCCATTGCCATTTTTATCTACATAATCACTTCCTGTTACAGTAGTCAAAAGCCAGGAATAAGCATAAGGATGAGCATTGGTAGAGGTTCTAGTAATAGTGATATCATTGCCGGTGGTTTCACTATACTTTTGCACTATTTTATTAGTAACATTCATATAAGAGTATGCTGGCAATGCATAATGAAAAGTAATACCCTCTTCATTAGTAATACAAAAGCCTCCTACCCGACGGGTTACATCGTAGGGTGTAGATAAAAAGTTAACCGTTCTTCGTTCACTAGAGGCAGAAGCATATCCACCATTATCTGTTATAAAATAAGGATAATCCAGGAAGCCATTTGATTTGGCAGTACCAGTAACAATTTCATAATTGGTAAAATAATCTACATGTTTACCTCCTGCAAGTCTCATAGAGGATGCATTGAAGCCATTTACGTCTTTTAGAGCATAAGTATAAGCCAGATTGTTGCTCCCCAATGCCAATGCTGTTGAGCTTTGTCCATTAGAGGCTGTAGTAGAAGTATAGCTATTGACGCTATTAGCAATAAAGCTATTTGAAAATTCTTTTTTAAATCTAAAAGACGGCTTCGACTGCGTGAAATTTTTCTGAATTTTATAATTTCGTACACCTTTATAAAAATAATGATTTTTATATGCCAGACTACCAGTATCGGTGCTCCTGAAGAGTGTCCCGTTTTCTAAAAGTAGCGGCTCTATCTGACCTGAAATTCCTTCTGCATTTACTGAATATATATCATAACTGGGCATACTTCCGCCATCCGCCATTTCAGGATTTGCGAAAGAAGAAATATTTTCTTCGCTATACATGGCATGACAATCAAATGAAGTCGCTGCGGTGAAATCATTCCAGATCATATCTCCATGCAATACTCCATATTGATGAATATCTCTAGCTGGAGAAAATGGCTGAAAAAGCGCTGTTCCCGCGTCTGCATTTGCAAGGCGGCTGGCAATCTGGGCAGATTGATCGTAACGATCGTCGTTGTGATCGGTAATACTATTAGTATCTAAGGTGGAATAAGGTTGCCCGCTGAAATCATCGGGAATGTCTTTTACTTGTCTGGTAATTGCACCTACATTTAAATTCCAACCTAATCCAGTCCACGATGAATTTTGATCTGGTTGTATACCTGCATTATAAAATAAATGAATAGGATAATTTCCCTCAGGACCAGGTACATCAAACAATGAAATATTGTAGTGAAAATCTCCTGTTCGGGTATCTACAAGGTTGGTATTTCCAGAAGGAACAAAAGTTTCGTATTCTTCCGTAGTCGGATTATCTTCTGCATAAAGCAAAATTGGTACAAACGTAGTAGTCAAAAAATTTAACAAAAGAAAAACAGCTATACCTTTTTTATATTTTCTTATTATCATACAGGTAAATTAAAGTAGCAAGTGTTATAATTTTCAAGAGATCAAACAAAGCTCAATAAAACCCTAGTTATTAAAAATACCCATTAGTGGGTATTTTACGATTCACAGAACTATCGCCTAATGCATGCCTACGGGAATGATGCATCTTTTACGAAATGTTACAGCATTACTTTTTGATTTTATAGATTCAAAGCAGACCTGAATTTATTACCCTCTACATTTTTCAAATAGCGTACCCCGGATGGAATTATTTATGATTCAAAAAATAAAGAATGTAGACCCTTCGAGTGAATAGAATATTAGAAATAATCACTTCTATTTCAAGCAAAATCGAGACAAAAAAAGAAGGGACTCAAACACCTTTTTGTGTTGAGTCCCTTTCGGTAGACCCCAATTTACAGGTATCGAACCTGTTGTTTGAGGATTTGATACTTCTTAGAAATTTGTAATAATACTTTGACAAGAAATTATTTATTCGACAAATTATTAATTCTGTTCTCGTTGGTAAAATGATTTTGTTATGATCAGTTTATAATAATTCACAATGGAACAGAAAAACGACCTGCAAATTTTGCAACTGAAAGACAATTCCTTTGAATCAAAAATTACTTTTAACCCTTCCGCCAACACTCTTCCTTAAAAAATAAAGATCTATCCTAGTATCTTGTATCTAATATCTTACTCCACAAACCGAATAACCATATTTTTACTGAGCGTATACCCTTTTAAACGATTGATCGCTACAAGTGATTCTGCTGAAAGATCGAAGCGGCGGGCAATTTCTTCCAACGTGTCTCCCTCTTTTACGATGTATCCTTGTACAAAAGGATCGCGCTGGTCATAATTTATTTTGACTTTCTGAACAGCAGCGATCGTGTCGGTCTCGATCGCATTAATAGTCTGTATTTTGTCGGGCGTCATTCCATAAAGCCGGGCAATATCGGTCAGGGTATTCCCAGGTTGGGCTGTGTAATACCCGATGTCGGTCGCCCTGTTATAACCATTGGAATTACGTAGTTTATCCACCAGTGCAACACTATCTAGGTACTTCTTATATTCCGGATTATTCGGATTAAAATTTTTATTGATCGACTGGTTTTTTGCAATGAGCGTTTGTTCTAATTTATTATTTGCAGACGATATACGGGAGGTGGATTCATTCAATCCTATGTCAGCCCCTCTTCTTTTTACACGAATCGGCGTATAGGCTACTAACTCATCTCCTACCAATCCATTCAATTCTTTTAGCTCCTCTACACTCATATTGTATTCGCTTGCGAGGGAAGAAACTGTTTTATTGGTTTCGATTACATGCATAATAGGGTTAGATTCAATATTGGCTGATCCTAACACATAAAATTCAACACGACGATTAAGCTGTCTTCCCAACTCTGTTTCATTGCTGGCAACAGCTCTGTTCTCTCCTACCGAGTTCACCACCATCGAAGATTGTTTTACTCCTTTGGAAATAAGATAATCCATGGCAGCTCTCCCACGATTAGCAGCCAGCAATTTGTTATATTGACTGGAGCCATAGCTGTCGGTATTGGCATACAATTCAATCTGAACAGAAGAATCTCTTTTGCAATATTGTACCAGATCATCCAGCACTTTTTCCGCTTCGCTTCGTAATACATAGCTATCAAAATCAAAATAGATATTATCAAACAATTGCCGGCTGGCGCTGGCAGCAGAGCCATGTACGTTTACTTTTTCTGCCAGGTATTTTTTCTCTTCTGAATTTTTCATCAGATCTCCCTGATGCAGGATCACTTTATAAACACCATCTCCTCCAAGATTACTGAATTTATAATATCCATTTTTATCAGTCCTTGAAGTTTTGAGTGCCAGGCCATTTGCATCTGCCAGAAGAATCGTAGCGTTAGCGGCAGGGTTACGGGAGTTTTCGAATAAAATAATTCCATCAATCGTGATACTTTTCGCTCCAGGTACAGATGATTTGTCGACAATCGCGATCAGAGCATCCGTAGAAGGGGGCACCTGTGTATTGGCTTCAAGGCTGAGCTTATACGATGACGTGACAAATTTCTCCGATTTATAAGCGGTTACTTTATACACCACTTTATAGGCTTTTGTATCTGTTACATTTTCTACTTTATAAAAGCCATTTCCATCCGGCGTCGCCACTTGTACTACGTTTCCAAATTCATCGATCAGCTGCACCTGGCCTTTGGAAACAGGTTTTCCTAATGAATCTACCACAGTTCCTTCTACCATAAACGCCTTATAATCTTTCATGGTGTCTTTTGAAATACCTGTTACCATAAATTCCATCGGGATCATTACTTCCGGCTCCGGCTTTTTTTCGATTACGGGCACTGTTTTTTCAGAATATTCTATTGTTGGCTTAGACGCAAGAATGTTCCGGTTGCCTGCATCCGGATTATTAAGTACCATGTTGTACTCTTTGTTGGTAGGAATGTTATAAAACTTATACCGTCCGTCTTCACCGGTTTTAGATTTCGCAACAGCTTCTCCATACTCATCCACAATCCTTATTTCAATCTCTTTGGCAGGAGCCTTTGTAGCACTGTCCATAAGCATTCCGCTCATGTGGACGAATTTCTGGTTGTGGTATTTGTTGACCGGAATATCCATGATCGGCTCTTCCTTACTTGTTTTATGCACCGCAATACTTTCATCGTCTTCGCTTACACTGGAATCTTCTATATGGCGGATCAGGTTCTTTTTACTTCTGATATCGAACGTATAAATATCATCGTTTCCAATTCCTCCTTCTCGGTTGGAAGTGACGTATCCTTTTTTCTCTCCCAATAAAAAATAAAAATCATCGCGGTTGCTGTTGAAGGGATACCCAATATTTACGGAATGTTCAAATCCATTTTCTTCACGCGTCATAAAAAGATCAAGCGCACCGTATCCACCATGGCCGTTGGAGGAAAAGAACAACACTTTTTCTTCAGCATAATAACGGGGCGACACATCGCTGAACAAAGTATTCACGCCATTCCCAAGATTCACCGGTGGCCCCCAGTGATCGTCGCTGTTACAGGTACTGAACCAGATGTCTTGCATACCAAAACCTCCCGGACGTTTAGACACAAAGAAGAGAATATTACCATCCGGAGAAACACTTGGCTGGCTGTTCCACTGTCCTGGTGCGTTGATGTTATTGTTTAGTCTTTTTGCTTCTTCCCAGCGTCCATTCTTATATTCGCTCATATAGATCAGGCAGTTTACTTCTTTGTAATTATCGACTACAAAAATTTCATCGCAGCGGGTAAAATAGTATTTCGTTTTATTTTTGGCGAAAGAACCTGAACATTCGTCATACGCAGTATTAAGCCTTTCAAATTCATCTCTGTGTACTCCTTTCAGAGGTTCCCATAAAGTATCGTTCTTTTTTTCGAAACGTTGTACATCACTGAAAGCACCTCCAAACGATTTATTTTCATTAATACCGAGAGCTCCTAAACGCGCTGTAGTAACGGCAAGGCAAGTATCGTTATCGATCAGGATCGGAGAATAATCCGATTCTGCACTGTTCACCGGAGGCGGAAGACATCTAAATCCGTATAGTTTTTTAGGTTTGTTGTTTTCCGCAATTGCCAGGTAACATCCTTTGATCTCGTTCAGCGCCCGTTCGCGGTAAAGTCCTGTTTCCAGGTTTGTATCACTGTTCTCGTTGCGGTAACGTTCGAAATTTTCAATCGCTTTTTTATAATCGCCGTTATCCTTCAGCATCGTCGCATACCAATAGCGCGCCAATGGATAGGTACCTCTGTATCTGGTGGCTACTTTATGATAATAAATTTCGGCGGCTCTATAGTTATAATACAAGCGGTAACACTCCGCCAGCTGAAACATGGCATAGGAATCGGATGAATCCGCTTTTAATACGCGGGCATATTCATTGGCCGCAAGATAATATTCCATGTTATCGAAATGCTTATCTGCCAGAATCAGGTTGGCATTCGGTTTCCCTTTTTTATTTTTTACCTGCGCATAAGCAGGATCTAATAAATAAAAAATAATAAATACAAACAGTACCTGGGCAACGTACTTCTTCATAGATCTATTCTGTTTGGCTCTCCTAAATTGCACAAAAACACAATTAGTTATCTTAAAGATATACTTTTGGTTGATAGAATAAATATATCTGAATTGAAATCTTGATAACTATTCCTTTTTTATCATTTCTGCTGAAAATGAGCGCTATTTATATTGTTATTTTGAACACAGACAACGCACTAAAACGAAAACAGGAAACCCAAATGAATTAACGCCTCGAAGAACTGAAAATAGGATTGCTGCTCTTACACGACACTTCCTGCATCAGATCATAAGTCTACAAGAATATTTAAAAGAGAAAGAACGATTGCTAAAAAAGGAGAAGTACAATATGTAGAACCTTTCAGAAACCTGGTATCAGAACTTCTTCGTGCAAAAGAACTGTCTTCTTCAAATGCTTTCCTTGAGATAAAAGCATACTTAAAATCAATTACTGAAGTAAGAATTTTAAGAGACAGAAAAATTTATTTCGAATTAATCTCTGGCGAAGAATTTAATAATGCCGGCATTATTAAATTCTGGTGTTTAAAAACCAATGTTCAGGATTTTTTCTTTTTTCTCTTAAATCCTTCTGGCTCAAAACCTGTGCTTTGTGGTGCATCCCAATGATAATCCGGACAATGAATAACAGAAAATTTTCCGTTTGTTATTTTCACCTCGATACCGGAGTCTTCGTAAATTCCTGATTTCTTATCATAACTCATTTTACTAAAGTTACCAGAGAAAGTTCCTTCCATTAACCCTCCTATCGGTTCATAGGTTTTTACATTTACGATGCCATCACTGTCCAGTATGTAGTGTGTTTCATACTCATTGGTAGGAATATCTTTTTTGAAGAAAATAGAAAAGGAAATAGCAGAATCTGTTGTATAAATGCCAGGTTTTGTGAAGCTGTTAAAATCGATGTGCATTCCCGTAATAGGAGCTGTCGTTGAAATATTATTTCTACCTGAAATGCGAACGGTCATATTCTGGTATTCCTGCTGATAGCAGTAGACGGCTTTAGCATAATAATTATTTTCGAATTCATGTGCTTTAATGTCAAATTTTATTAACTGGTTCGAAAAACCATCTCCATCCACCAAGAAACTATTTTCATTCATGGTAGGACCCGGACCTTGTGTCCATGAGGTAATGAACATAATTAAAAAACCTATACCGATGAGTGGTAAAATCTTATGAGATTTAGGCATAATTATAAATTTTAAAGTAAGATGGCTTTATTATGAATGGATTTGGATTACTCCTATTTAATACGGAAGGATTTACTTCTTGTTTGACAATTTGTTATAACCATGAAAAAGTATAAGAAAATAGCTCCAAATAGGCAGTTTTATTAAATTATTCTAAAAATATTTAAACTTTAAATTTAGTTTAACCGTATATTAAAGTTGTTAATTCCAGATAGCAGCTGATTTTGTAAAAAGGAAAACGGAATTTAACAAAATACTAATACAGGTTTTTTACTAAGAACAACTACGTCCAACAGCGCTGCTTAACAGCAGTTTTATTATTTCAGCTATGTTAAAAAACGGCAGTATTACTTTATTATTTCTATTTCTATTTTCCTTTACTTCATTTGGTCAGATAAAAAAACTGGATAGGGTTGCGAATAACTATTTTAAAGTAGAAGAGTTTTCATCCGCACTTCCTTTGTATCTGCAATTAGACAGCCTGGTGTCTGATAATGCTCTTTATCAATACAGGATAGGCATCTGCTATTATAATTCTCACTATAAAAATAAAGCGTTGGCTTATTTTGAAAAAGCAAAAAGCAATGGAATCGAAGATCCTGAAATAGATATTTATCTTGCCCGTGCCAATCACTATGGACATCGTTTTGACGAAGCTATAAACTATTATATAAAATTTAAAAACAGGAAAATAGACACAACTGCCATTGAAGAAAGGGCGGATGATACAGAGGATCTGAAAGATATTCATTATGCAGAAAAACATATTGACCGTTATATTCAAATGTGCAAAACCGGAAAAGAGTTAATGGAAGATTCTTTGTATTTGGTTATTGAGAATATAGGTCCTACTATCAATACCATTTATCCCGATTATGTACCCGTGGTATCTGCGGATGAAAGCGTATTAATTTTCACTTCCAGAAGAAACTCAACTACAGGCGGCAAAAGGGATGTAACAGACAATCACTTTTACGAAGATGTATATATAACGCATAAAGATTCGATCACCAATCAATGGAAGGTGCCTGAGAATATGGGAAGTCATATAAACAGCAATCTCCACGATGCTTGCATAGGCTTATCGCCAGATGGACAAAAATTATTTATCTATCGTTCCAACTCTGCAAAAAACAGCTCAGGAGATATTTACGTAAGTCAGCTGGAAGGAAGCAAATGGTCGGTACCGGTTTTGATGGATAAAAAAATAAATTCTCCAGGCTGGGAACCTAGTGCCACCATTTCTGCAGATGAAAAAAATATTTATTTTACTAGTGATCGGGCAGGAGGCTATGGAGGTACCGATATCTATATGATTAAATTAATAGGTGACACTGTCTGGTCGGAACCTATTAATATGGGTCCTGCCATTAACACGGAATTCAATGAAGACGCCCCTTATATACACCCCGACAATGTTACATTGTTTTTCAGTTCCAAAGGACATCGCAATATAGGTGGATACGATATTTTCACTTCTGTTTTTGATATGGCCACCGGTACCTGGAGCAAGCCCGAGAACGCAGGTTATCCCATCAACACAGGCGACGACGATATTTATTTTATCTGGTCTGCGGATGGAACCAAAGGGTATTTTTCTTCCTGGCGTAACAATACTTTCGGTGAAAAAGATATTTATGTCATCCACCGGCCGGAAGGAAAGACCAACTTGTTAGTCATGAAGGGAAAAGTTTTTGACAGCGATACTAAAAAATCTTTAAGTGCTAGCATTACTATTATAAACAAAGAGACAGGCACTATCGTAGGAAAATTCAATTCAAATTCTACCAATGGAAAATATGTTCTTACTCTTCCTCATGGTGGAAATTATTCCGTTAACATCGAAACGGATGGTTACCTAACGCATCAGGAAGATGTGAAAGTTCCTAAGAAAAACCCCTTTTTTGAAGTTAGAAAAGATTTTTATTTAGACCCACTAAAAGTAGGAGCCATATTAGTATTTAATAATATATTTTTCGATTTCGATAAAGCTACTTTGAGAAAAGAATCTGATACAGAACTGCAAAAAATAGTAGCTTTTCTAACTCAATACCAGGATTTAAAAGTAGAAATTTCAGGCTATACAGATAACAAAGGAAATGATAAATACAATCAAAAATTATCGGAAAGAAGAGCGGAGACGGTAGTAAAATATTTAATTAAAAATGGAATCAATAAAGAACTATTAGTCTCAAAAGGATATGGTAAATCTAAACCTATAGCGCCTAATGAAACCGATGAAGGAAGACAATTAAACAGAAGAACCGAATTAAAAATACTGGATATGAATTTTGAGCCTATAACTCAATTAAACAATATAGCTATTAACTATAACAATGAATATGGCACTCTGGATCGAACAGGCGGTGACAACAAAAAAATATCGAGAAAAAAAAGAAAAAAGAAAGCTGCTGACATTAAGCATATTTCAAATTACGAAACAATGCTAGGAATAAAACCTGCTCCTGGAACTGTTCTGTTTCCAAAAGTACATTTCGTGCAAAATATGACCAGTTCTCTCACCGATTATTCTATGATGCGTATTCAGGAAGTGGTCATATTGTTAAATAAATATCCCGATCTGAAAATAAAAATAATTTCTTACGGAGATCATTCCAAAGATAAAAACTACAACAAAGCCATTTCAAAACAAAGAGCGACAACCGTAAAAGAAGTAATGGTTTCAAAAGGTATTTCTTCTGATAGAATTACACTGGAAGTATACAAGGAATTTATATATGCCCCTACCGACAGTCCTGAAATGAAAGATTTAAATAACAGAAGAGTGGAGTTTTTAATAACAGAATAGTACATGAATAGAGAGGTATTTAGATTAGCGACCATTGAACTATAACGTTAGCTGGTAGTTGTACAAGATAATATCGGGAATCAGTATTGTGCTATTGCTTTTAGAAAAAAGCTTTATTCCTCTCTGGAAGAAATGCAGGCCGACCTCAATGAATGGATGCACTATTACATTCTCTACTGGTAAGTTTACTAAAAGAAGCTTCTAGATCATTTACAAAGGATAACACAATGCTTTACATGCCTTGAAAGAAAATTCCTCCCCACCGTGTTCTGTGGCACACAGAACACCAAATCTTGACTTTATTGTTTATCAGAACTTCAGGACAGTATGGAGTGTGAGCGCGAGTATGGAGGATAAAATCAGTCTTGGTTTAAAAAACATCGAGTGTGAACTTTGAGTTTCTCTACGTATACTTCTATAACTATAGTAATCTTAGAACAGCCTTAGTTGTACTTCTCTACCCTTTTTGGGGTCAGTGTGTAAAAATCTCTAAATGATTCATTTTATTTAAGGTTAAAATTGACAACCATTTTGTGGAAACCATACCCAATCTATTTAATCTTTAATCTTGCCAACAATTCTTCACGACTAATTAAGTGCGATGGAAATTTCAACAATTCAATTCCTGTTTTTACTTCATATAATTCAAGCGTTTCCTCCCCAAGTCTTATCTTAAAACTTGCCTCTTCAACTGGCAATTGTATATATTCGCAAATTTCATTATATGATTCTTTAATCTGTGAAGTTAGACTATATATCCATCTCAGAATATCTACAGTTGTCGAACTTAATTGAGAGCTATGACCACTTGTCATTATTCCATGACCAGGATTAAAATAAACTACATCTCTAATTTTTATCATTGATAAAGAATACCCCTTATCCCACAACATTTGATTTTCTACTGAATTCACATTTGGATAAACATCAGTCATTTCAATTTTATATTGTTCTATGACTTTTGGAAAAAAATCATGAAGTATTTCAATCCATTTTTTATCCCCAAAGATACCTGGAGTATGTTTGTTAGCACCTAAAAAAATAATTCGCTCATTATCTACGTAAGCAAATAACAACCAATCGATTTGCTTTACAAAATTAGACTTTTTATCTTTTTCGAGTGATAAATGAAAATGATAAATATTCCATTGCGCTAATAAATGATCATGAAAATTAGTCTGAATAAGACGTTTGCTCTGAAATATATTTAAGTTTCCTCCTGATAAAGAAATTCTAATAATTTCTAATATTTCATTGCGTTTTGGGTGTTCCTCAATTTCATTAGAAAATTCAGGATTTATAGAAATATTTCGTTTGTGTGATTTTATTAGTTTATTTCTAACTGTCAAATAATTTAATATAACATCATCCAGTTTCAAATTAGGTGAAACTTTAAATCCAATTTCATTAGCAGCTCTTGACAGCGCTAGTTTGACATCCTCTTCAAAATCAAATAACATATACTACAGTTTTGGCTGGAAATATCATTCTAACATGTAGGTGAATCATAAGAACTTTAGGAATTAGAGTGGCAGATTGATTTACACCATTCCATTTATTGAAACTGAACAATCTCCAACAAATGTCCCTATATCTTCATATAAATCCAGATTTCTAAATTTCATTGTAGCCGCAGGTTGGCCTTCGATTTTAGGCTCAACTATGGCCATCAAATGAAAAGCATTTATATTATTAATCGAAAGTTGAATATTTCCTCCAATGCTTTCATACCGTTGATCACGTATAATGTCTTTAATTAAGGTTTGAGGCATTCGCCAATAATTAATATTTTTCTCCTCTATTTTTTCTAACCTTGATATTAATTCACTAGTTATCTCTTCTTTTTTATCTCCGAGAATTTCGAAAGTTAGTTTATCAGAATCGAACTTTTTAACTTCAACTTTAGATTTATAACTACCTTGATCCTTCTCAACAAATATCCTCCCTTGAAATGCTTCTCTAGTTTTAGGGCAAAACCCTGATATTAAAATTTCCGTTGGACTCTGAATAACTTCATAGTATTTATTAAAAATAGTTTGTGCTTTTAATAATATACTTTGATAATCCGGGAAACAACTGTTATTCATTCCACCTAGATTGGTTAATATTGAATACAATGTGCAATAAATATTTAATCCAGTAAGAGAACTTCCAGCAAAGGCATAAGTTAGTTTTGCTTCATAATATATTTGTTGAGTAACGGAAAGATTTTTACATCTCACTGGTAATTCAAGTATTTTGGAGCCTTCTAAAGTCAGTGTATTACCTTCATTACTTATTTTCGTATCAGCGACAGTCCAAATCCATAAATTCTTTGGATCTTCTTTATTTAACCAATTTAAAATTAATGTCATAATTCAAGGTAGACCGTAATTACTAAAAAAACAAAATAGGGATTATTGAAAGTTTTATTGGCTACTGTTGCTGTTGCTCTTGCTGGCACTGTCAGCAAGAGCAACAGCAACAGTATTGAGTAAAAATAAGAAAGGCTCCGAGTTTCGGAGACTTAGTAGACTTAAGTTTACAGGTGTCGAACTTATTATTGAAAGATTTAGCCTCGTTTTCAGATTTTTGAAACCGTTTGTGATTAAACCCTTATTAAGTGAAAAGTAATTTAGGTTCAATTTTGTATAAACTTGTATGATAATTAGTGCTATATTTTAAACTGAGATATGAAATCTCTTCGCGTATTAGTTGCTAAATCAATGACCTCAAAACGTTTGGTAGCAGTATATGACCCCATGTCACTATCACTATTGATCAAAATAGAACCAATGAGAATAATGTATTTACAGTTGTATCTTGTTTGCTCAACCAATTCGTTTATTCTTTTGTCGATAGCTTCATAAATTACTTCGGTGGCCTCGAAAAGAGGAATTGATGCTTTCAAAATCCTATCCTTTTCTTTTAACATAATCTGTTCAATTGTATTCATTTGGTAGTCCATTTCCGTAATATTATCGAGAATTATCTGATTGTTTTCTAATTTTCTTAAGGCCGCTTTTGCTGCTCCACAACAACCTGAATTCTTAGATTGCCCAACGCGATGAATCTCACCTATTATGCCTGTTTTGGTAATGCCAATATGTGGACCATAATAAATAAACACTGCACCTTCATCGGGAACATGACTCGCAAAGGCTCCCATCCCTGTAAGGCCTGTAAATGGAAATCCATCCAAGCCCCCCATTTTGAAGGGACCTAAAAATTCCTTTGCCCTTACAGGATTTTGAATGCTATTTACATCATCACTGCAACTACTATCAGCTAACATTATTTGCGAAGGTTCTAAGTCCAAATAGTCTTCAACGAAATCAATAAGTTTGTTAACGCTGTCGATTGTAGTTATGGCATTGGGATAATAATTACGAATTATTGAGAGCCGTTCTTTCTTTTTCATGTGAGTGTGTTTTACATCAGGATTCCGTTTTTTGCTTTTATTGGTTCCGGGATATCTGAATCCTGGATCATTTGCTTTAGATCAATTTCAATTGTTCTACATATGGAGAGCATTGGTACATCATTTCCCAAACCTTCAAATGGATTTTCGGAATAATCGCCAACTAACTCCATCATTAAAAAAATCCATGCAATAATCGAAACCACCGGCACAAAAAGCCAGATACCAAATTCACCACAATTTGCGAACTCCGTAATTAATCCGAAGGGTAAAAGAAAAATGAAAATACTAATGAAGATTCTGCTTGCATTTCCATACTGACGCGGTAATGGGAATTTTTTTATCCTTTCTGCCTGACCCTGGTAAATGTAAAGATCATTTAGCAGTTTCTGCAATTCAATATGTCTGAAATCATCAATCAGGTGCTCTTTACGAAGTTGTTTAAGGTGTTGGGATTGAAGGTCGATTATATGTGTTGCCATATTTGCAACTTCAGGTAATTTTTGATGTTCATCTTTCTCCATATGTTTCTCTAAAACCTGATGATGATCATATTCGAATGTTCCCGCCCCAAATTTTTGCATTCTGTTCCGATTCACACTTGCGACCCGTGAATTGAGACTAACATGTTCCCATGGTGCTGGTACAAGTAATTGTGTCCTTAGTGTATATATGTAGGCGATGTGTCTATAAATCATTTTTTTGACAATACCATTTATGTCATCATCGGAAGCAGACTTATCGGTAAACTGAGACGTTATGAATCCACGCAAATTGCTACCCCACATACGGCTTGTATTTGTAATTCCACCCCATGTTTTCCTGGCTTCCCATAATCGATCATAAGCCTGATTGTTTTTAAAGCCTATGTAAAAGGAAACAGCTGTAGCCACAACTGCAACCGCGGTCCAGGGAACGCTTATCCATTTAAGGTCTAAATAGCTAAAAAGGAAAAGGACTGAGCTGGTCCATGCCACGATCCAAACAAAATGGATTCCACTTGTTTGCATCATGGTTCTGAAGGTTAAATTTTTATTGATATACATAGTAGTTGTTTTTAGCTTGTTAATTATTATATCTTAAATTTTTCTCCGAGCTTCAAAATTTTCAATGTGCTGATCTTCCCTTCAGCGTTGAGCTTGGTTAATATTTGTTCTGGCTCTCCCATTGGTTCATCGGCTGAATCAAACGTACCATAATGAAAAGGAATAAAAGTTTTTGCTCCAACTGCATGAAAGGCTTCCAGCGCTTTGTATGGGTCTTGATGATGTTGGCCCATGAACCAGGTAGGCGCATATGCTCCGGCTCCAATCATAGCCACATCGATATCAGAAAAGTATTTCCCGATCTCTTTAAAGTGCGAACCGTAACCTGAATCTCCACTGAAGTAAATACACTTATCCCCGGATTGAATAACAAAGCCTCCCCAAAGTGTTGTGTTTATATCAAACAGGCTCCTGTTTGCCCAATGGCGTGATGGTACAAATGTGATCAGCAAATCACCTTTCGTTTCATACTGTTGATACCAGCCTGCAGTTTGTACCGAATTGCTGACCCACTTGCTTATAAGTTTGTCGAGGTTTAATCCGCAAAGTATTTTAGCTTGTGGATTATTTTCAGCCAGCAACTTTATACTTTTCTTGTCGCAATGATCATAATGGGCGTGGGATATCAGAATGTAATCGATGTTGGATAATTTCTTTGGGTCCACAGGCAACTGTGAATGACGTTTAGCAACTGCCAAATTACCAAACATAGGATCAATCAATATCCGCAAACCAGCTAGCTGAATGAAGAAACTAGCATGACCTAACCACACTATTTTATCCTCAGGATCATTAAGCCAACCATCCTCTTTAAGTACCGAAATATGCCATGGATCATGTTTCTTAATTGATCGTTGCGGATTTTTAGTAGTCAAGTATTTGAATATTTCCCTGAAACTAAGGATTGTTGGAAATTCAGGATTAATAAATAATCCATCCTGATCAAGGGGCGTACCCTGCCAATCTTTTGCTATTGTTTTCAAAACTTTGTTTGACGTATAGCTTGTAACAACCGGTGTTTTCTTTTTATTAAACATGAGTTTCCAAATTAGTTGTATAAATAATACACTAAGCATTGCTTAAAGTTTTTGTGTTTGTTAAAATGATCCTGAGGACTTGCTTTGTTATCGGCCTGATCGCTGCTCGATTAAAACTGAAGGAGAGTAACCATATTGTTTTTTGAATGCATGGGAAAAATGCGACAGGTTTTCGAAACCAACTTCAAAGTATACATCAACGGGCTTCTTCTTTTTTTCTGAAAATTGGTAGTATGCTAGCTCCAATCGTTTTTCAGTGAGCCATTTTTGAGGGGTAGTATTAAACGCTTTATTAAAATCACGTTTAAACGTTGTTAGGCTTCGACCTGTCAGGTATGCGAATTTTTCCAAAGGCATGTTGAACATATAGTTCTTCTCCATATAAGATGCAAGATCAATCTTCCCAGGTACTTCAAAGTTTGCCAACAGGCCATCAATGCCAGGATCAATAATTCGAAGAATGCTTATTGCTTCTTTGATCTTTAAAGAAGCGATTTCTTCAGGAAATATCCCTTCCATGTCGAAGTAAGGAATCAAGGAATCCAAACAGCTCTGCAGCAAAGGGTGATTGTTGAATCTTAGTATTTTTTTACTGTTTGTAGTTTTTGGTTTAATGTCCAGTTTACCGTAAAACTCTTTTAGCCTTTCGGTTGTGAGATGCATGGCAACTGATCTATGCGACTCACCGTCTTTTGGATTTAAAACGACAGTGGCAATCTGATTTCTTGGTATCAAAAAAATATCGCCAGGATAGAACAGATAAGATCCTTCAGACGTAATTATTTTTGTTTCACCAGAAATAAACCAAATCAGACCATGTTTTTCAAAAGTTACATCAGTTGTATGAAGTTTCTCTTTGTAGTTTGACAACTTGATCTCGGGGGTTATATATTTTGATTGAAAATCCATCGTATATCGTTTAATAAAGTACTAAATAATTTGAAATTCTACACCTGTCATTGTTTCACTTAGTTTCCACAGTTTTTTGGCATTGTTCTCGTCTAATGAGTTTGGCAATACTCCATTTCCTGCAGACTTATTTTGAATATCCAACTCAGCTATATTTACATCTTCGCAATAAACTCCGCCAATTTCATTAAGCATAGGACTTGTTGCAGCCCAAACAGTTGTAGCAGCTCCTTGAGGAATTGTTTTAAGTGTAGCTGCAACCTCCGGACGAATGTTTCCAGTATCATCTAAAATACCCAATTTCTTAAATAATTCTAAGTCCGCTTCTCTTCCCAAATCTGTTCCTCCAACATTACCTGGGTGCACAGAATAAGCACGAACCTTAAATTCTTTAGCGCGGCTATCTAACTCTAACGCAAATAAGTTAGTTGCAGTCTTTGACTGTCCATACCCCAATAATGTTTCATATTCTCTATGATCGAAATTAGGATCTTCGAAATTAAACGGAGAGTAGTGATGACCATAAGACGATAGATTTACAACCCTTGCTCCGTTTGCTTTTTTTAATGCAGGCCATAAGCGGGCTGTTAATTGGAAATGACCTAAGTGATTCGTTGCTAATTGAGATTCATATCCACGGCTATCCTTGCGCAATGGCACCCACATAATTCCTGCGTTGTTAATCAAAAAATGAATTGGTCTGCCACTTGCAATGAATTTCTTCGCAAACAAATCAATAGACAAAGGTTCAGCAAGATCCATTCCTTCAATCTCAACGTTAGGAATGCCGGCTAAATTTTTATGTGCTTTTGCTATATCTCTTGCAAGAACAATAACAGTAGCTCCCGCTTCTGAAAGGATTTTTGTGGTTTCCTGACCAATGCCACTATGACCACCCGTTACAATTGCAATTTTCCCTGTAAGATCAATTCCTTTTATAACATCTGATGCTGTAGATTTTGCGTTGAACCCTGAGTTTATTGGGTGTTGTAACGCACCTTGATAATTAGTTGTTTTCATGTTTTTCATTATTTATTGTTTATACCGAATGTGTTTTTTTAGATTGATTGGCCACCATCCACTGAGAAAATTGAACCTGTGATGAATGCAGCATTATCGCCTGATAAATAAGTTATCATTCAGCAGTGATAATTACTTTTTGCTCCTTTTTCGCTTAGCATTTTTGCAGTAGCGTATCCGATTCCGCTATTCCCTCCTGTTATGACAGCAACTTTATTTTGAAAATTTGTCATTGTGTTTACTATTTAAATTGTTTGTTTTTGTTTATACAAAACTAGATCGCTTTCGTTTTTTTCCGTTTGTTTAAAAGACCTATTTACTTTGTTGAAAAGACCATTTTAGTTGTTTCGTTCATCGACTATTTTGAATAAATGTATTTGTCAACGTAGTTGCTGTAAGAAGTTAAAAGAAATGACCACGCTTCTTTACTGATTTCCAGCTTGGGGAATGCTACTTCAAAAGCATGGAAGCATCCTTTGAACAACTTGAATGTTACCGGTACTCCTTCTCTTTTCAAATGTTCAACATATTCAATGGTTTCATCTCTGAATGGTTCCAGATCGCCCACGAACGTGATAGTTGGAGGTAGTTTTGAAAAATGTTTTGCTCTTGCGGGGGCTGCGTAATTAGGTATTGCTATGCCCTGTTCTTTTAAACCTTTCAAATATTGAGACCATCCGAAATTATTTGATCGGGAACTCCAAACAGGAGAGTTATTCTCTTTTGCTGATTCAGTTATTTGGCGATCATCCAACATAGGATAAATCGGCATCTGAAAAGCAATGTTTACCATTTCTGTATCTGTGGCTTTTAAGGATACTGCTGCTGCTAAACCACCGCCAGCACTATTGCCCGCTACGATTAATTTATCAGGAATTACACCTAGCTGTTTTACGTTTTCATTCAGCCAAAGTAAGGTGTCATAGCAGTCGTCAAAAGGTGCTGGATAGGGAGCATCAAGCGATTTGCGATAATCAGGCGCAACAATTACGCAGGGTTTAGCGTCGATGTAGTTTTTAATGATTGCCAGGTAGTCTTCAGGAGTCCCTAACATCATACCACCACCATGTATATAAAGCATGCCTGGTAAGCTTTCTGTGCAATTCAATGGTTTAAAAATTCTAACACGAATATCAGGGCCACCGTTTCTACTTGGAATGTATTTTTCTTCGCAATGCAAACCATCAACGTTTTTACCTTTAGATCTTGCACTAATCCTGTTAAGTATACGTACTCCGGTTTTATTCATTAATAATCTTCCGGTGATTTTCAACATCCAATAGCTTGATTGGAGTTCTTTATTGAGCATATTTTTAGTGACTTTCATGATTTCTAATTATTTGTTGGTTATTAAATCTTTTAATCCATTTGGAAAAAATGCTTCTACAAATACTACTGTATTCAGAAATTCTTTGTGCGAAACTATTTTTCCATCTTTGGTTGTAACATGAGCAATGTATAATTGCTTGTAGGGTTTGCCACTGGCCATTACCGCCTCGCTTTCGTATTCTGCAACCAGTTCGTTAGGTGTTTCCATAACTACTTTGAAGTTTGAGAAGTGGAAGTTTGGAGCTGCGGCTTTAACTTGTGATAGTGATTGTTCGATCGCTTCATGCCCTGCAATTTTAGAAGGGAATCCTAATGATTGTACATAAGGCGCATCGATGTAACCATCTGTTGCGAATAATGAGCTTGCTGCTTTCGCATCGCCTTTTCTTACCGTTTCTAAAAACTCTTTAAATAGCACGGAGGCTGTTTTTGGATTTTCTGTTGTTTGCATTTTCTTGATTTTTTAGTTGTTAATTTTTGTTTATTTAAAATCTCCGGTGATTTGTTAAGACAAAGGTATATGGCAAAAGTCCGAGAGACTTTGTTTTAAAGTCCTATTTGCTTTGTTTATAAGACCATTAAAAAAATATTGTTTTGAGTCTAATCCACTATTGGAGTTGTAGAAATAGTTTAAGTAGATTAATTTTAATTCTCGATGGTTAATGGCACAGACAACATATTAACTACAAAGCCCAACTGGTACTGACAAATTATAAAAGCTATAGGCAAAGTAAAGAGTGTGAGAGCGAGTATGGAGTAAAAAAACAAAAGGCTCCGATTTCTCGAAGCCTGTGTGTAGACTTAAATGTACAGGTGCCGAACCTGTTGTTCGACGATCTAAAACTTTTCGGAGATCTGAAATAAGAATTTGTGATATGTACATTTGTGTACGAATGCACACATCGTTTACTCTCCAAAGTATTTAAGAAATTATGCAATTACTTTTCCGTTTTTTGATAATACTGCAAAGTGCACTGCTTTAAATACATCTAAAAACTTTTGTTCTCTCGATCCTGATAAGCTCAAACATTGGTAATTTTTCAGGTTCATTATTTTTTATACTCCCTGCATTACAGCCGGAGAAGTTATAAAGAAATAAAGTGAAGTATCCAGCAAGAGAAAAATGCCAAGCTCAAGAAGTACTAGTAGATACGTACAAGAGTCAATGAATACTTAAAATTAAAAAATGGAGTATCGAGATTACACAATAAAAAAGCTCATACTTATAAGTATGAGCTTTTTACTTTTAGGTTAAAAGTTTTACCTAAAAGTACAAGTAGAGAGGAAGGGATTCGAACCCCCGGTACGGTTTCCCGCACACACGCTTTCCAAGCGTGCTCCTTAAACCACTCGGACACCTCTCTTTGTGGAATTGGGAGTGCAAAGAAAATCATATTTTTATGCATATCCAAATATTGGATAATATACTGGATACCAGATGCCTGATACCAGATAAAAAACAAACAAATCCTCTGGTAGCTAGCATCTTGTATTCCATATCATATTTGTGGAAATCTGCTCCTCGGATATTTTCAACGCTTTTCGTTACTTTACTTCATGGCTTCTACTTCCGAATCGGTACTGAAAGATCTCAAAGCAAATAAATACGCCCCGGTCTATTTCCTGCAGGGCGATGAGCCTTACTACATCGACCTCATAGCCGATTACATCGAAAAAAATTGCATCGCCGAACACGAAAAATCTTTTAACCAAACCATCCTCTACGGAAAAGATACCAACGTCAACACTGTTCTGCAAAATGCTAAAAAATTTCCCATGATGGCCGAACGCCAGGTGGTGATCGTAAAGGAAGCCCAGGAACTACCGGACCTCCAGAAGGAAGCCGGAGAAAAATTTCTCAACGCATATATTCAAAATCCCTTACCCTCTACCGTACTCGTTTTTTGTCACAAATACAAAACACTTGACGGAAGAAAAAGCCTGGGAAAAAATATCGATAAGTTTAGCGTGCTGGTTACTACAAAAAAAATGTACGACAACCAGCTGCCTGAATGGATCAATAAATTTGTATCCGACAAAGGTGTCAAAATAAATCCGAAGGCCTCTCTCCTACTGGCCGAGAACATTGGCAATGACCTGAGCCGACTCGCAAACGAGGTAGAAAAATTGCTCATCAACCTGAAAGATAAAAAGGAAGTGGACGAAGCAATGGTGGAAAAATACGTAGGCATTAGCAAAGAGTACAACGTATTCGAACTCCAAAAAGCACTTACCAACCGCGACGTGGTAAAAGCAAACCGCATCATCAATTATTTCGAAGCAAACCCAAAGAATAACCCCATCATCCCTACGCTGGCTGCCTTGTTCGGATTTTTCAACAAAGTATTGCTGGTACACGGCTGCGATGATAAATCAGACGGGAACATTGCCAAAACACTTGGCGTAAACCCTTTCTTCGCCAAAGACTACGCCGCTGCTGCCCGCAGCTTTCCCGTTCAGAAAGCCATCAACATCATCCACTACTTGCACGAAGCAGACCTACGCAGCAAAGGTATTGGGAGCAATAGTATGGAAGAAGGACAGATCATGAAGGAGCTGGTGTTTAAGATCCTTCATTGAAATTATGAATGTTGAGTTATGAATTATGAATGAAAAATTTAACTCATAATTCATAACTCAACATTCATAATTTTTTTTAAACAGTGCTTCTCGTCACACTCACTATATCCGGAATAGATGTAAGCTTAGCGATCAGCATATCCAGCTGTTTGGTATCGTTTACAAAAAGCATCAGGTTTCCTTCAAACATTCCATCGTTCGAATCGATCGTGATGGAGCGGATGTTTACCTTAAGTTCATTGGAAATTACTTTGGTAACATCGTTGATAATACCCATACGGTCTGTACCAATGATGTTGAGCGAGGTCAGGAAGGCCAGCTCTTTCTGGGACGTCCATTTGGCTTTAATCACACGGTATCCGAAATTGGAGATGAGCTCCACCGCATTCGGACAATTGGTACGGTGAATTTTTATTCCTTCCGAAACGGTGACAAATCCAAATACATCGTCGCCAGGAATTGGGTTGCAACATTTTGCAAAACTATAATCAATCCTTGCCAGATCATCACCGATAAGAAGCGTATCCTTGTCAATATTCTGGGAAGGCTTCAGCGCTACCGGCTGTTTTACCTCTGGTTCTTTCTTCTCTGACTTTCGGTGCTCCAGCGATTCCTTGAAACGACGTAGATCGGAAAGATCTACAATTCCTTTGGCTATATTGTAATATAGATCCAGCGAAGATTTTACATTGAAAAAACTGATCAGTTGCTGTACCGTATCGTTGTTTAGATCTACCTTCAAATGCTCCAGCTTTCGCTGAATAATTTCTTTTCCATCTTCGGCGATCTTTTTCTTTTCTTCCTTCAGGCTGTCTTTGATCTTGGCGCGGGCCTTGGATGTCACCACGAACTTTAACCAATCTTCGCTTGGCTTCTGCTTGCTGGAAGTAAGGATCTCGATCTGGTCGCCGTTCTTTACAATGTAACTAAGTGGTACCAGCTTTTGATTTACTTTGGCTCCCAAACAATGTGAGCCGATGTGTGAGTGTATTTCAAAAGCAAAATCCAGCGCGGTAGAGCCGTGCGGCAATATTTTTAATTCTCCTTTCGGAGTAAAGACATATACTTCTTCGTTGAAAAAATTCTGGCGGAAATCGACCATGAAGTCGAGCGCGGAAGAATCATTCTGCTCAATGATCTCGCGTACCTTGGCAAGCCATGCTTCCAAGCCTGCCTCTTTACTATTGCCGGATTCTTTGTATTTCCAATGCGCTGCATATCCTTTTTCAGCGATCTCGTCCATTCGCTTGGTACGGATCTGCACCTCCACCCATTGACCGGTACTCGACATTACCGTTGTATGCAACGATTCATATCCGTTTGCTTTCGGTGTGCTCACCCAGTCTCGAAGCCTGTCGGGATTGGGTTTGTAGGTATCGGTGATGATGGAATATACTTTCCAGCAATCTGCTTTTTCGTTTTCCGGTTGTGAATCGATGATCACACGAATGGCAAACAGATCGTAAATTTCTTCGAAAGGAGTATGTCCCTTCATTTTATTCCAAATAGAAAAAATAGATTTCGGTCTTCCTTTGATCTCAAACTGTAATTCTGCTCTGTCAAGATTGTCCTTGATTGGAGCAATAAAGTCGCGGATAAATTTATCACGGGCAGCTTTGGTTTGTTTGATCTTTCCGGCGATCTCAAAATATTTTTCCGTATCGGTATATTTCAGATAGAGATCTTCCAACTCACTTTTGATGGCGTACAAACCAAGACGGTGTGCCAGCGGAGCATACAGGTAAATAGTTTCAGAAGCGATCTTAAGTTGCTTTTCGCGCGGCATGCTGTCGAGTGTACGCATGTTGTGAAGACGGTCGGCCAGCTTGATAAGCACAACGCGCACGTCGTCGGACAGCGTGAGTACCATCTTACGGAAGTTTTCAGCTTGCTGTGAACTTCCATGTTCAAACACGCCAGAGATCTTCGTAAGTCCGTCGATGATGGAAGCCACTTTTGGACCAAAGTCGCGCTGGATATCTTCCAGTTCCAAATGTGTATCTTCAACTACATCGTGCAGCAAAGCCGCTACTATGGAAGTAGTACCAAGACCGATTTCTTCGACGGCAATTTGGGCAACTGCTAAAGGGTGATAAATATAAGGTTCTCCTGATTTGCGGCGCATGTCTTTGTGCGCCTGGAGGGAAGTGTAAAATGCTTTCTTGATGATTTTAGCGTCACCATCTTTCAATACAGGTTTTGCCAACTTTAGCAACTTTCTGTACCGGTTAATAATTTCCTTATTCTCTTTTTCCAGATCTACGACCAGCATGATCAAATGTACAAAAAAGTAAATAAATTATGAATTATGAATGTTGAATTCTGAGTTTTAAAAACCTTAATTCATAATTTGACATTCATGACTCACAACTCCTTAATCTTCCAGAAAATTATTCATAAAAGTATTTTTCAAAAGCATCCAGAGCAAAAAGAAAAAGATAGCCCAGCTCAGGTAGATTTGGTAAAAATCTTTCGTGTCTTTGTAGCGCGATTCTATCATCTTTCCTTTTTCCAGTTTATCGATGGTGAGAAAAATATCGGTCAAGGCATTGTTGTTGGTAGCGCGGAAATAATTACCCTTGGTTTGCTCCGCGATCTTACGCAGTAGCGTTTCGTCAAGGTGTGATCTCACCATAAGTTTTTTCCCAGTAGAATCTCTTCCCAGGGAAACTTCTCCCTCCTTCCCTATCCCGATCGTATAAATTTTAATATTATATGCATAAGCCAATTTTGCTGCCGTGATCGGATCAAGCAGGCCGGAAGTATTTTCCCCGTCACTCATCAGGATCATGATCTTCGCGCCCTTGGTAGACGAAGATTCGTTTAGCCGGTTGATCCCGACACCAATCGCATTCCCGATCGAAGTACCAGTATTTTCGATCATGCTGAAATTCATTTCGGAAAGATAGTTGGCCACCAGGTCGTGATCATTGGTGAGCGGCGAAAGTGAGTAGGCATCCCCGGCGAATACTACCAGCCCTATGCGGTCGTGGCTACGACCGGCCACAAACTTGCGCGCCACATCCCTGGCAGCCTCCAAACGGTTTGGCCGGAAATCCTCCAGCTTCATGGATTCTGAAACGTCTACTGCCAAAAGAATATTGATCCCTTCGCTAAACTGGTCGATCCGCTCGCTCACGCTTTGTGGCCTCGCCAGCGCAATGATGGCAAACATCACCGAAAGCATTTGCAGGGAAATAGGGATCAAACGGAGAATAGGGATAAAGGTCCACTTCCGGAGTTCGCTGGCAGGAAGCGCTACGTCAAATTTCTGCCGGATTGGAAAATAAAAAAGCCAACGAAGTATAAACAGCAAAGGCACCGCAGGCACCAGCAGCAGGAAGATCTGGTTTTCCCAATGAAAATTGCGCACAAGCTCAGGGCTAAACCATTGCCAGGAAAACCATTCCCAGATGCTATCGTGCATTTTTCAACTCCTTTCTCCTTTTCTTATATCGCTTGTTTGAAAATTTCTTGAGCACACTCAGTGCTTTGGAAGGATCTCCCGCAATACTTCCGCTGTAGATCGAACGGTCTACTTCCTGGAGACTTTCTTTTAATTCTTCTTTGTTAAAAAGAGAAATAATTTCTGTAGTGGTAAAAGTATTGATCGGTTTATGTTCCAGTTTGGTAAGATAACCTTTCCACTCTCCCAGCACGGTCTCCATAGCCATCAGGTTGGGCGATTCTTCCATTTCTTTGTGCAACTTTTCAAACTTTCGCAAAAACTGTACATGATTGTTATACATCACATACAACCGGTAATTGCGCAGGATTGCTTTTCCCAAAATAAAATAGAAGAGAATAAATGCCAGTACAAAAAAAACAAGCACCGCAAATGCATAAGGATAATTGTATTGCTTTTCTACATTAGTATATACGGTATCGCTTTTAAACACAAGGCTGTCGGACACTTCCGAAATATATTGTCGGATCATCACTTTGTCGTGCGCTGAAAATTGCCGGATGGTATCGCCTTGTTCTACAATAAATACAGGCAAGGCCAATTCGATGGAATTTTTTATTTCAAATGTACGCAAGGTGTACACCACGCTGTCGGTGCTAATGCTGTCGGTGCTTTTGGTAGGGTAATATTCTTTTTTAATAAATTCAAACGGAGCAAATGCGTAGCTGGAATCGGGGAAGAACAATTCCATTTTTTTAGGATGATGAAAGCTCAACGCATATTTTACAGGCTGACCGATCTTGATAGAATCTACCAGGAAGTTTCCCTGCGGACGTACATGCTGCGCATTCATTTGTATTGCTGCAAAAAAGAGCAGGAGGTATAACAAGATTTTCTTCCGCAGCATCATTTTTTATTTCTCACGTTGAAAAGCTTGATCAATTTTGGTATATAATCTTCACGCGTATCGACCCAAAGATAATGTGCCCTGTATTTGCGACACAGTTGCTCCAGTGAATTCTGATTGTTGCGAAACACCTGGCTGATCGCCTGGCGGAAATTTCCGGAAGAAGAATTTACCCAGATTGTTTTCTTTTGTTCTTTATCAAACAAAGGAATGATCCCCAATCCGGGAAAATTAATTTCCCGCAAGTCGGAAAGATGGATTACAACGAGGTCGTGTTTCTTGGCTAATGCCTTAAGATTATGTTCGTATCCTTCGTCGATAAAATCAGAGACAAGGATCACGATACTTTTTCTTTTCAGAAGCGTAAGCGTAAAGCTGAGCGCTTTGTTGAGATCAGTTTTGATCGACTTAGGAATGAGGTCAAACATTTTAAGGATCAAATTGTAACCGTGCTTGGGGCCCTTGTCAGGCTTTATATACAGCTCTTTCTGATCGCTGAAGCAGATCAATCCTACATGTCCGGATTCTTTGACAGCAGAGAGCGTAAGTACACCGCAGATCTCTTTTCCAATGTCGATTTTTTTCTGGTTTATTTTTCCAATATCCTGCGAGGCGCTTACATCGAGGATAAAAAATACGAACTGTTCTTTTTCCTCGCGGAAATTTTTCACAAACGTTCCATGTCCTTTCGCACTTACGTTCCAGTCGATCGCTCGCACATCGTCTCCATATTGGTAATCGCGCACGTCGGAGAATTCCAGGCCGGAGCCTTTAAATACCGAATGAAAATCGCCTTGCATCCGGGTATTGATAGCTTTCCGGATCTGTACTTCGTATTTTCTTAATTTTTTAAGAATCTCATTCATGGATATTCAAAAATACTTTTTCAAAAGCAATTTTTTACTTTTTATTCCTTTGAAGTGTCGCTTTTACAATATTTTCAGGGAAATACAGCTTAAAGCTTAGCTTTTATAGCTAGAAATTAGGGATTTATACTTTTTTCTTAAAATCACGAACTAAAATAGAAGTTCTTTCGTTAGACAATCACTAAATCAGTACCATCATTCACCTTAAAAAAGATCTCATGAAAAAAGTAATATTTGTATTAGCGCTTTCCGGCCTTGTATCATTTAGTTCATACGCAGCCACTACAGTAGCAAGCAAAGCCAATACTGAATTCAAAAAAGACGGCGATAAGAAGAAAAAGAAAGGCAGCAAGAAAGAATGCTGTTCTTCTTCCGATTCTAAATGCTGTGAGAAAAAAGACGACGCTAAAAAGACAAAAGAGCAACCTAAATAATCTCTTTGTGGAAAACTTGAAAAGGCCTTGTAAATTCGAGGCCTTTTTTATTTTTAAATTGCATATAGAAATTATGAATGTTGAATGTTGAATTATAAGTTATTTAAATAGTAACAATTTTTCAATTCATAACTCATAATTCATAACTCAACATTTTCTAAAATGAAGCAATACCACGATCTCATGCAGCACATCCTGAATACAGGAAACAAAAAAGAAGACCGCACCGGCACTGGTACGATCAGCGTTTTCGGGTATCAGATGCGATTCAACCTGCAGGAGGGTTTTCCTGTAGTCACTACCAAAAAGCTTCACCTGAAATCTATCATCCACGAATTGCTCTGGTTTCTTCAGGGCGATACCAATATCCGCTATCTCAAGGAAAACGGCGTTTCGATCTGGGATGAATGGGCCGATGACAAAGGCGAATTGGGGCCTGTATACGGCTACCAATGGCGCAGTTGGCCTACTCCGGATGGAAGACATATCGATCAGATCACTGATGTGATCAACCAGATCAAAAAAAATCCTGACTCACGAAGATTGATCGTAAGTGCCTGGAATGTGGCGGACATTAATCAAATGAAACTTCCCCCTTGTCATGCGTTTTTCCAGTTTTACGTAGCCGATGGAAAACTTTCCTGCCAACTCTATCAACGAAGCGCCGATGTATTCCTGGGAGTACCGTTCAACATTGCATCCTATGCCTTGCTCACCATGATGGTAGCGCAAGTATGCGACCTGAAGCCCGGAGATTTTGTACACACATTAGGCGACGCACATTTGTATTCCAATCATATCGAACAAGCCAAACTCCAACTTTCGCGCGATCTTAGACCACTGCCAACTATGTGGGTTAATCCGGAGGTGAAAGATATTTTTAGCTTCAAGTACGAAGATTTCCGCCTGGAAAATTATGACCCGCATCCGCACATCAAGGGAGCAGTAGCTATCTAGTGATCGTATTCTAATAATAATCTAATTTGATTATTTTATTCGTAGCGTCTTTGCGAGAAATTTCACTCAAAGTCGCTACGTTTTCTTTCCCTGAAATCCGACATCGGGTATCGGGCATCCATTTTTTACCCCCATTCTTTTCTAGTTTAAATTTTTAGAACTATATTAAAACGATTTTTGAAGGGTAAAATAATAGAGTTGACAATAGGTGTTCAACTTTTTGTAATCTTATAAACTATAAAATTAAGTGAGCGAGAACAGCAGAAAAATTGCTTTGATTGAGGATGATCCTTGGCTAGAGCCTTATTATCAAGACGTTGCGGAAAGGATCAGTCGTTTTGAAAAAGCCCTGAATATCATCACGATCCATAGCGATAGTATTATGGATTTTGCTTCCGCTTACCAGTATTATGGTATTCATTTTGACGATGTAACCAACGGTTGGTGGTACCGCGAGTGGGCTCCGAATGCTTCACAACTTTCTCTCGTAGGTGATTTCAATAACTGGGATCGCGAGGCGAATATCATGACCAAAAAGAACAACGGCGATTGGGAAATTTTTCTTCCTTATGAAACTTATAAAAACAGCTTTACACACAAAAGCCTGATCAAAGTACACGTGGTTTCCGATTTCGGCGCGCTCGACAGAATTCCTCCTTACATCACTAGAGTGGTACAAGACCCCGTGACACACGATTTCAGCGGGCAACTTTGGTTTCCCGAAGAAGAATATAAATGGCAACATTCCTATGATGTAAATACACTCAAAGATCTTGTCATCTATGAAACACACGTGGGAATTGCGCAGGAGACAGAAGGCGTAGGCACCTACCGCGAATTTGCCGATAATATTTTACCTCGCATCAAATCATTGGGCTATACAGCTTTGCAGATGATGGCGATCATGGAGCATCCTTACTATGGCTCTTTTGGTTACCATGTTTCCAATTTCTTTGCTGCCTCTTCCCGCTTCGGTACACCTGAAGATCTGAAATACCTGATCGACAAAGCACACAGCATGGGCCTTGCAGTGATCATGGATATTGTGCATTCCCATGCAGTGAAAAATATTTCCGAAGGCCTCAATCATTTTGACGGCACCGATTTTCAATATTTCCACGGCGGTAGCCGCGGCAACCACGAAGGCTGGGATTCTAAATTATTTGATTACGGCAAATGGGAAGTAAAAAGATTCCTGCTTTCCAATGTGCGCTACTGGTTGGAAGAATTCCATTTTGATGGATTCCGTTTCGACGGTGTCACTTCTATGCTTTACTACCACAGAGGTATGACCTCTTTCGATCACTACGATAAATATTTTAAAAATGATGTGGATTGGGACGCGGTGATCTATCTCCAGCTTGCCAATTACCTTACTCAACTTATAAAACCAGGAGCGATCTCCATTGCCGAAGATGTGAGCGGAATGCCGGGACTGACAAGGTCTATACAAGACGGCGGGGTAGGATTTGACTACCGCTTGGGTATGGGAATTCCTGATTATTGGATCAAATTACTAAAAGAGAAATCCGACGAAGACTGGGAGATCCATGAAATGTGGCATGTACTCACCAATCGCCGTTATAAAGAAAAAACAATTGCCTACGCCGAGTCGCACGACCAAGCGTTGGTGGGTGATAAGACACTTGCCTTCTGGCTCATGGACAAAGAGATGTATTTTCACATGATGAAAAACGATTCCAACTTTGTCATCGACCGTGGAATTGCACTTCATAAGATGATCCGTTTCTTTACTATTTCATTGGGAGGAGAAGCTTATCTGAATTTTATGGGCAATGAATTTGGACATCCCGAATGGCTTGACTTCCCTCGTGAAGGAAACGGCTGGAGCTACAAATATGCCCGCCGCCAGTGGTCGCTTGTAGACAATAAGGACTTGAAGTACGAATACATGAATAACTTCGACCGCGCCATGATCAAGCTGATGAAGGATTATAAAATGTTTTCATCAGAACCTGCGCAGCAGTTGAATATGGATGATTCGAACAAGGTTATTATTTTCGAACGCAACAATGTTATATTCGCTTTCAACTTTAGCGTGAGCAATTCGATCTTCGGATACAAATTCCGTGTACCGAAAAGAGGAAAATACAAAGTACTGCTCAACTCTGATGATAAGGATTTCGGAGGCTTCGGCCGCGTTGACAATGGAGTGATCCACGAAACGGATGAATTTCGTTACTTGAGCATTTACCTTACTAACCGTACGGTAATGGTGTTGACGAAAGTAGAGGATTAAAAATACTTGCTTGTATCGAATGTAATCAAACATTCCAAAAAACAAATTCTGATAAGGCATTCTTTGGAATTTGTTTTTTGGAATTTTATTTTTTAACGATCTTATACCTTTTTATCTGATCTCCTGATTGATATTCGAGGATATAAAAACCTGTCGCGCATTCCTCTCCTATTCTATATTCCTGGTTTGTATGAATATTTTTAGTGATGATCAATTTTCCGGATTGATCTATAATATTGATCGTTCCTTCTTCATCACCGCTGCCATAAGCCGATACGATCAATACATCCTCAAATGGATTATTCTTCAACGATAATCCTCCTTCAACTGCCAACGCTTCTACAGTAACAACAGCGCTATAATGCACCGAGCCATCGAAATCATATTGAGCCAGTCTGTAATAGGATTTGTCTAATTTATTATTGAGGTCTGTGAAATCATATTTTTTTCCTGTCACGCTTGTTCCCAGACCTTCTACGCGCATCAGAGCTTCAAAATGCTTGCCATCGGAAGAGCGTTCTACCAGGTAGTAATTATTGTTTATTTCGCTAACAGTTTCCCAGCTCACTAAAATATTTTCATTATTCCTATTGGCATTAAAGCTTTTTAAGGTCACAGGTGCGGAAGCCGGGAAAGCACAAGAGTAGGCAGTAGCAAATGCCCAGGAAGGAGAAGAATCTATTTTATCTTCGTTAATATCCCAGGTCATTAACCCTCCTAAATTAGGATAGGAAGTTGTCATCGTATAACTCCAACCGGCAGGTTTTGCAATCAGACCTTTAAAATATTTAACCGCAAGGCATATATCTGTATAATTTAAAAAACCACTACCTGCGGTATTAGTACTTGCATTAGCAGGAAGTCCAAATCCGATCTTATTTGCTGGAATACCGGTGAAAGTTCCTTTTCCGGAGTTCAGCGTGAACCCTGTTACAACTGTCTCATTCTGGGATGTGGCAAAATCACCAGTAGCTGAATTATAAACTGCTCCATCACGGCCATACATTGAACCGGTGTTATAGAGTTGCATATTCAACATATCCAATTCATTTCTCAAGCCATCAAGTATAGGAAGAAATTTTCCTCCGTTTGGCTGGCTTGAAAAAGAAATGCCTCCGTTTACATAAAGAACTTCAGGTGCCATAGTCAGTAGCATTTTCTTTCCGGCGTTTGTTTGATAATTAGCCATAATGCTTTTTACTGCATTCACCATATTTGTTTGCGCAGCTGCCGGCGACGACATTGTCCAAGTATTAGGAATAGAAGTCATCGAAGTAGTTTCAAGGTCCAGATCCATTCCGTCAAACTTATAGCTATACGCAGCAAAAATAGCGTTCATAGAAGTTATAAACGTATTCATATCCGTAGTATTCGCAAGGAAAATAGGATCATTGGCCCCCCCTATACTCAGTATTACTTTTTTTCCTGCTGCATGCAATGCGTCAATATCAGCAATGAAAGCGGCATTGGAAGTATAAGCAGAAGATGGATAGGAATAAATCATATCACAAGTACAGGTACTGGTATAAGTTGGTGGTTTTTTAGGTACTGCAAAGGATACAACAATGACGTTATAGTTGGCATGAGCCTGACTCATTTTCAGAGTACCCCAACTTTCATAATAACCTACCAGCGCGGGTGCAGGAAGTTGTGCATAGGAAAATCTGCCGGAGCATATAATTCCCGAACAAACAATAACGATCCTTATATACTTTGCAGCAATAGACAGATCAATATTCTTAATACTGAAAAAAAGCGATTTTAAGTTTAAAATATAACTTCTTTTGAGCATACCGGTTTTTTCTTTTTCATTTAATTGTTTCAACAGATAGTATACACATCACGTTAAATTTTTTTCTATATTTTCATGAAATAATCTTATTTGGACAAATTTTAACGTGTCAAAAATAGGCTTTTTATAACACTTTAAAAATTTAAAAATATCTCAATATCAATATATTAAGGCAACAATAAAATAAAAAAATCCCTTTAAATAATGGAGTATGGAATTATTTTCAGCTTACTTCAAAAAACAGTCTAATTGTACATTTTTCAATAAGGAGATTAAAACAAGCTCATTTGTCCATTGCTAGGACGTCTAAAGATGGTTAGATCATATTCTGGCAATTCACGATCTCCCATATATTTATGTCTCGCAATCCTAAATAGATTATTGATCGCTTCGGCTGTTTTTCCTTCGCCACGCATCCTTGTACCAAAGCGGCTGTCGTTGAGTTGGCCTCCGTGACAATCTGCGATCTGGTGCAATACTTTTTCGGCGCTTTCAGGAAAAGCTTTGTGTACCCAATCACTAAATACTTCGCCGATCGAACCGTTTAGCCTTACAATGGTATAATGCGCCGACAAGGCTCCACGATCGGCCACAGCCTTGATCACCTGCGGGATCTCATGATCTGTAAGACCTGGAATGATAGGCGCTACCATTACATTAACCGGGATATTATTTTTAGAAAGCTCTTCAATTGTTTTCAACCTTTGCGGCATTGAGGCTGTACGCGGCTCTAATTTTAAGCGGATCTCTTCGCGCATTGAGTTCATTGATACGCTCACATGTAGCAACCGCAAGGCTGCCATTTCTTTTAAAATATCCAGATCTCTTAAGATCAAACTATTTTTAGTGATCATGCTCACCGGGTTTTTGTATCGCAGGCAAACTTCCAGCATTTGTCGGGTAAGCTGAAATTTTCGTTCCGCAGGTTGGTAACAATCAGTGTTGCCGGAAAACATAATTGGATGAGGCGTCCAGTTCTTATTGTCAAAAGCTTTCGCCAATAACTGGGCTGCATTTTTTTTCACAATGATCTTGCTTTCGAAATCAATCCCTGCGCTGTAGCCCCAGTATTGATGGGAGTTGCGGGCATAACAGTAAATACAGCCATGTTCGCACCCCTGGTAAGGATTCATAGAAAAACCCATTCCGAGATCCGGACTGTCTACTTTGTTTATGATCTTTTTAGAATTCTCTGTAAAAAATTCTGTCTTCACCGGCCCTTCCATAAAAGGCTCATCGAGTCCTTCGATATGTTCGGTGACGTAACTATTCTTAAAAAAAGGGTTATTAGAATTCTTCTGTGCGCCTCTACCTTTCTGGAAATTAGTATTTTCTGTTGCCATAGAAACAAATATACTAATTTATTTAGTAAAAAGATAATATTATTAGTATAATAATTTCTAACCTTATCTATTAGATTAAAGGTCAGACAAACAAGGCCCGGTACTTCCGATATTCATCCAATGTGACCTTGAGTACATAAGCGGCAACGCAAATAAAAGGAAGCAAAAAGAAAAACATAAATACATGATACCTGAATATCACTACAGCGCAAGCCACCAGTACGATCAGACAGAGGCTGACCAAAGTGATCGTACTGACATAAAGCGCGATCATATAGGGATAATAAAGTTTTGATTCTTTGAGTTGCTTTTTCTTGCGGAGAAATTCCATATGCTTTCTCCGGGCTTCTTCTTGCTGTCTTGCATGTTGTTGCTGCACCCAGTCTGCATATCGTTTAAAAGGATCTTCCGCTGTTTTTGATTTCTGATCGTAGATAATTCTTTGCCTGCGATCCATCAATACTTCGTAGGCTTTGTTGATCAAAATAAAACGCACGTGCGCATCGGGCGCTTTGTTGATGTCAGGATGGAATTGTTTGGCCAGCATCCGGTAAGCCTTACGGATATCGTCTTCCGAAGCATTTTCTGGCAACCCCAATATTGAATAATAATTTTCCATCCACTAAAAAATCATACAACGAATATACGAAGAAGTAAGTTTGAAATTATGAATTGGTTTTTAATTTCGAATTCATAATTCATACTTATTTAAATCTGTACCTCAACTGCAACTTCCACTCGTGCAGCTTATCTCCTTTGATCTCGTCCCAGCCACTGCCAATCGAAGTTTGATCCAGATACTTAGTGGCGGCATAACGAATCCATAGATCTGTTCTTTTACTTGTCTTAAATTGAAAGACCAGGTACGTACGAATTCCTTTACCATTGTAAGCAGGAAAGGACACCGTATACAACACATCTTTTTCATACACATATTGGCGGTTATCATAATCATCGGTATCAAACAGGCAATAACGTGTACTGATCTTTACCTTGCGCAGATCAACGGTAAGGTCTTGCACCAGCGTGAAACCTCGGGTAGGCGCATTGCTTTGTCTGTAGCGGCTCCATTGCACGCGATTTCTGAGCGTGATTATTCCTGCATTGCAATCGAGGTTATACATGAAATTGTATTTACTGGCCGGCATCGTATAATCGATCGGAGTAATATTGTCGGATTGATTTTTTCCTGCTTCTTCGTAGCGAAGTTGTATATACAAAATTATTTTTTTTGAAGGACTGTATTGCAATCTTCCCAAATAGCCATACCCTTCGACGGGATTGTCTTTTTGGTATTTCAACCAAGGAAAAACAAAATGATCATAGTAGGCACTCAAGAGCCATTTCCCATGGGGTTTTATGCGGATTCCCCAATAGCATCCCTTTTCATTGGAAGCAGTACTGCTTTCTCCAAAAGCATTGGCATAAAAGGAATGAAAATTTTTATCATAATTGCGGTATAAAAATGAAAAGTCAATCTTCGAAGAGAATGAACTGATCCCTCCTAGCACCAATGCCTTGCCGCCTCCGGAACACATAGCTCCTTCTCCAAAAAGATTAAAGTTTTGAAATACATAACTATAATCGGCAGACATGACCAAATTATCTTTTCCTGAAAAATCAAAACGATTGTAAATCCGATCTGTCTCTTGCATCATCTTGCTATACAAAGTATACACACCGGAAATTCCTCCGTGCAATTTTTGATTCCTGGAATGAACAGAAATATTGCCACCTGCTGCTTGTTCATTCAAATTTCTTTTTGCTGCAATTTCTTTTGTCGTGCGATGCATGCCATAATCATCCAGCGAAGTAGTAATGTATTGCCGGTCGAGTGTATCGTATTGCAGGCTGGCATCGCGGTTGTTGTTGGAATAAAAACCGGTAATTTCTGTTTTCTTCGAAAGGGTGTAAGTCAAACAAATCCCTCTGAAAAAATCAGTTTCTAAAACTGAGCTATACGGCAATACTCCTCTGCTATTGCGTTTCACAGCAAGAATCGTCTCGGCGCTTTTCCCCATATAAAACCCGCCGCCAAACACGAGGCCTTGTCCGAATTGTAATTTATAATCCCCTAAGCCGATCGCTTTCCATTTCCCTTTATTGAAAAGACATGCATGAAAAGAAATATAATCCATCAGGTATTGCTTCTGTGAAGGATTCCAAATGATTTGCTCTCCGGCATCTTTTTCCATTGTGCATCCAATGCTGAAATCTCTTCCAATACTGTTGCGATAGCGGAGCAAATGTTTATAAGGCGATCCTTGATACATTTTTTTTCCATTTTCACCGGGTAAATATCCTTTACGTTTTTCTTCTGTTCGATCGGTACGAAAAAGGAGAAAATGATTTGGATTATGAAGTAAACGCTGCGCAAAACGCGCTTTGTCAAACCGCGCTCCCATTACTACAAAAGGACCGATCTTCCGAATCGTACTAAGTTGCCATCCTTCTATTGCCTGCAATTCATAGAGCGAAAGAAATGGACCGTACTTATTTTTATGTTCAAAAAAAGCATTCACTTCTTCCGGACTAAGAATATACAAGCCTTCTAAATCTTCACGACTCGCTTTGTTCAAGTCAAGCGGTGTTAGGTAATACTGGTACAATACATCAAATACTTCTTCATAGTTATCCGGCAGATCGTCCTGGCGCAAAAGATCCTGGATCAGTTTATCGGGATCGATGTCTTTTGTATTTTCTGATTGTGCAAACAAATAAAAAGGCAGGATCAAAAAATAGATTAGCAAAAAATAATTCATTTTAATTTATTCAAAAAAAGCGAGAGACTGATTGTATGGCTTGCCCCCAATTTGCTGTGCAGTGCAAAGGCATAATCGAGAGAAAGAAGTTTGTTGCGAATTCCTGCGCCGAAAAAATCTATGAAAGGATTGGTATGAATACCTGTTCTGATCCTTAATTGTTCGACAAGTACGTATTCCAATCCTGCTTTGATAGTAGGTTTATACAAAAGATCTTTTTCCACTTCGGTATTTAGCAGGACTTTCTTACCAGGGCGGTACGAAAGTCCTGCTTTCATTGTTATCGGCAAGAGCTCTTGCCCTTGTTTGGCTTGGTTTACATTGAAAATATGCGCCCCAAAAAACAACCTGGAAGGAACCAGTTCTGCAATTCCACCAAAAGCAAGCACAAGATTTTTTCTTACGCCAAGATCCTGCATCGCATACTGCATGTAATGAATCTGGAGCCCAAGACTGACAAGACCGATCTTATGTGCATAGCCGACCGAAAGACGATTGAGATTAAAATATTCATCCCCTGTTTTGTAAAACGAAACAGCGGTAGCACCTTTCAATAAAGGTGATGAAATGGTCAGCGCCGCTTTTCTGAGTTCCGGAAGGGCATACTCATTTTGATAACAAAGTCCGGCGGCGATTTTTTTCTGCGAAGCTAATCCGGCAATATTGTTAAAAGCAGCCCATTCGTCAGAAGTGGTAACAGAAGTAGTGGCCATTCCAATGGCTCTCGCTCCAAGCGATTCCTCGCTTTGAGCGCATAAAAAAGAGGAAGCAAAGAGCATTAGGAAAATGCTTCCTGCAAAGGGATAATTCATAATGGATAAAAGTTGAGTTGTTGAGCATTAAAAAAATAATTGTAAAAATTGCGCAAACAGTAAAAAATTAAAAAAATGCTTTTGACAATTAAAGAGTATATTTGCGCTTTAATTCTGACAAAAATAGTAAAAAATTGGCATCCTCCAACTTCATCGATTATGTTAAGATCTGCTGTCGCTCCGGCGCTGGTGGACCAGGCTCTCACCATTTCTTCCGTGCCAAAGGTGTACCCAACGGCGGCCCTGACGGTGGAGACGGCGGCCGTGGCGGACATATCATTCTTCGCGGCAATACACAACTCTGGACTTTGCTCCACCTCAAATATAAAAAACATGTCAATGCAAGTGCGGGAGAAAAAGGCGGAGAAAACCGCATGCACGGAGCCGATGGCGAGGATATCATCCTGGAAGTACCCATCGGTACGGTAGCCCGCGATGCGGAGACCGGTGAGCTTATGAAAGAGATCACCGAGGACGGACAGGAAGTAATTCTCATAAAAGGTGGCCGCGGCGGATTGGGCAACGATCATTTCAAAAGCTCTACCAACCAAGCCCCGCAATACGCACAGCCGGGAGAACCAGGCATTGAACAATGGGTGATCCTGGAATTAAAAATTCTTGCCGACGTAGGATTGGTAGGATTTCCGAATGCAGGAAAATCCACCCTGCTTTCCAAGGTATCTGCAGCTAAACCGGAGATCGCCGATTATCCATTCACTACCTTAGTTCCAAACTTAGGTGTAGTATCCTACAGAGATTATAAATCTTTCGTGATGGCCGACATTCCAGGGATCATAGAAGGAGCTTCGGAAGGCAAAGGTCTTGGACTTCGTTTCCTTAAACATATCGAACGAAATTCCATATTATTATTTTTAGTAGCCGCCGATCAAATCGATATTAAGAAAGAATATTCGGTATTGTTGAAAGAATTGAAAAAATACAATCCGGAATTGCTGGACAAAAAACGGTTGCTCGCTATTTCAAAATCAGATATGCTGGACGATGAACTAAAAGCAGAAATGAAGAAAAAACTTCCCAAAGATGTTCCTGCTGTATTCATTTCTTCCCATACCGGCGCAGGCTTGCAGGAATTGAAAGATTTGATCTGGAAATCGCTGCAGTAACCTTGCTCCCCAGGATTAGAAGATTTGCATAATTTAATTTTCTTGATGAGTAAAACTATTATGTAGAAGAAATTCAGCGCAGATAAATTCATCACGATAGTGCAGACTCTGTACTATAAATCGGTACAAGTTTTCCTGAATGACAACCTTAATGAAGAAAATCCTTCAAATCAAAATCAAGTAAATCTTCTAATCCTGAGAATCAAGGTTCAGACGTTTTTCATAATAAAGCCTGTTACAATCGTTCACAATATTCACCAGGTCTTCGTACCCATATTTTTTTTCACGGATGGACTGTACTATTACATTGTACTCTGAAAGCGCCTTCTGAGATTGCTTTACAAAGCTTTTTCTTCTGATCTCTCTGGCATCTTTGTTTCCATTCATCACGTAAAAATTATCTTCAAACTCCCTGGAGTTTTTGCCGGAGAGATAAAGATTGGAAGAGGAAGAGTAAAACATCAACGGGTTTTCTTTATACAATTTCACAAAACCATCTACCAGGCAAAGACAGAGCTTACTCGAATGCGCTTTGCTTCCGCGCATCGTGCCTGTGTTCATAAAAAGATTTTCATAGATCTTATCTTTGATAATAATGCGGTACAAATTCGAGACCTGGAATTTTTCAAACCTGTCTTCTTTATTCTTTTTATATTTCACCACATCGTAAAAAGATTTTTTCTCTACCTGGATAAATCCTTCCAGTGTATCTCCTTCCAGCGAAACGATGTATCCCCTTCCCGATAGCTGCGCAGAAGCCATGGCAACAGGCATTGCGATCAGCAATAACAGCAGTTTTACTCTCATGAATATGGATTTCCCCTTGGTTTAATGCCTTATACGGCGGAGAAGGAAAGCGGTTGTGGGAATGTTTTAGTTTAAAAGCAAAAAGTTTAAAGTAAAGCAGGATAATTTTTCTACTTTAAACCTTTACCTTTAAACTTTAAAACAATACATGGACGATTCTTTCAACCCGGAAATACTCACACAATTGGTAACAACGAAAATGCCTTTCGGCAAATACAAAGGAACCTTGCTTTGCGACCTTCCTGTCTCCTACCTGGAATGGTTCCAGCGCGAAGGATTTCCGGCAGGTAAGCTGGGTATGCAACTTGCCACAATGTATGAGATTCGTCTGAATGGATTGGAAGGACTTTTGAAACCGCTCAGGAGTAAATGAATTTTAAATTGAGAAGCTGTGTTTGTGAATGTATAAATTTTCATGGCAACTTTTGTTTATAAAAATATATGCCTATTTCGTTTGACACTATCAGAGTAGGAAAAAAATATTACCTCATCAATCATGGTGAGCGGTATGATTTTGTAGTACTCTCAAAGATCAGCGGGCAGAATTATCAGCTCAAAGATCTACACACTTTGGAACAGTACCAGCTTGAAGACCTTGTACGCTATGGGCGCGGGAAGGATTATGATTTGAATGAGCTTGCCTGAACCTCAATTTACAGGATTAGAAGAACGCTGACTTCTAATATCATTTTAATATTCTTCTCATTCTTGTCTAATCCTACGATTTTATCGCCCTGGTCATGATCAGGATCATTTTTGTGGTAGTTATTTTTTTATTAAATTTGAGATCATTAAATATCCAACCTCAAAATCCAAATGCTAAAAGAAAAAGTAGATGTGTTAGTGATCGGTGCCGGTCCTGCAGGTACAGTGGCCGCCTCTCTGGTCAATAAAAATGGTTTTTCTTGTAAAATTGTCGAAAAACAAAAATTTCCACGTTTTGTGATCGGCGAAAGCCTTTTGCCACGCTGCATGGAGCATTTGGAAGAAGCAGGTTTCCTGGAGGCTGTGAAAGCTCAAGGATTCCAGGATAAGTTTGGTGCTAAATTTGTCAAAGGCGACCAGGTTTGTGATTTTAATTTTTCAGATCAATTCAGCAAAGGCTGGAACTGGACATGGCAAGTACCAAGAGCAAACTTTGATCAAACGCTTGCTGAAACAGTAGCTAGCCAGGGTGTGCCTGTAGAATATGAAACCGGTGTAACGGATATTAAATTTTTCGGCACTGATTCTGTCACCACCGTTGAAGATGCTCAAGGAAATAAAAAAGAAATAGAAGCCCGCTTCATCATCGATGCCAGCGGCTACGGACGCGTGATCCCGAGAATGTTCAACCTCGACAAGCCATCTAATTTTGATCCGAGAAAAACTCTTTTCACTCATATCAAAGATGTAAACCGCCCGGAAGGTATTGATGGTAACCGTATCACAGTAGTGATCCACCAACCTCGCACCTGGATCTGGGTGATTCCTTTTTCTACCGGTGTTACCTCTGTAGGATTTGTAGGCGATCCCTCGTTCTTCGAACAATTCCAGGGTACACCGGAAGAGAAACTAAGAAGCATAATTGCCACAGAAACCAACATCGCAGAGCGTTTCAAAGATTGCGAATTTATGTTTGAACCACGGACCATTGAAGGATACGCTATTTCTGCAAAAAAACTTTACGGCGATGGATTTGTGCTTACAGGGAACAGTACAGAATTCCTGGATCCTATTTTCTCCTCCGGCGTTACCTTCGCTATGGAATCGGGCTCTAAAGCAGGAAAGTTGGTGAGCAAATTCCTGAAGGGTGAAAATGTAGATTGGGAAAAAGATTTTGTAGAACATATGATGCAAGGCATCAACACCTTCCGCTCATACGTAGCAGCCTGGTACGAAGGCTCCCTTCAGGAGATCTTCTTTGCTCCAAATCCTGATCCTACCCACAAAAAGCAGATCTGCTCCGTATTGGCGGGTTATGTATGGGATATGGAAAACCCATTCGTACGCAAACACGAACGCGCACTTAAATCACTCGTTGAAGTGATCAGGCTGGGAAATCCAGTATAGAGTGTGAGCGCGAGGATGGAGTGAATTACTATATAAATTTGTCAGAAGAAACTTTCTTATAGTCTAAGACTACAAGAAAGTTTCTTCTTGTTTTGACTTAAAGCTAAACAAGACAAATTATCAGTTCAAAAACCTCTACTTGCGCATTATCCGAATTCGTCCAACTCCTATTTTCCGTTAATACTGTGGTCGACAGGCCTTTTATCACTTTCTAATTCATTTTTATTTGTTATTGATGCGCAAATCATCTCTTTAATCTGGTGGAATCATCATCCTATTTATTGATTTTTTTCAATAATTTTTAGAACAACAAGAAGGAAGTATTGTATTATCATAAAAGATCACATTGATCGAATCTCTTTATACTATGAAAATACAATCTATCTTTCTTCCTTTTATCCTTATAGTATTCGCCGTTTCTTCCTCCTCCGCACAAAATTGCTGGAGCCAGGTATGGGGCGATGATTTTAATGGCACTTCTTTAAGCACTACCGACTAAATCTATGATACCGGCACGGGCTTCGACGGTGGTTGGGGAAATAATGAATATGAATACTATACAAACACTACGCAAAACGTAAGTGTCTCTGGCGGCTACCTCAATCTTACAGCACGTTATAGCAATAACTACAACGGCTCAGGAAAAAATTTCACTTCCGGCAGAATCCTGACACGTGATAAACATTATTGGAAATACGGTCGCTTCGAAGCAAGTATCAAGCTTCCTGCCAACACAGGCACCTGGCCGGCTTTCTGGATGCTTCCGCAAAGCAGCCCTTACGGCGGCTGGCCTACCAGTGGCGAGATCGATATTATGGAAAACCGTGGGGATGTTATTAACAAAATATCGGGAACGCTGCACTATGGAAATCCTTCTCCTAACAATAAATACGACAGCGATACTTATGTCAAATCATCCGGAAATTTTGCCGATGGCTTTCATCTCTTTGCCGTAGAATGGGAGCCCGGAGAAATTCGTTTCTATGTGGATGGAGTTTTGTATAAAACAGAAACTCAAACACCCAACTCTCTAAACCCTGCCTCGAACAATGCAGTAACTTGGCCCTGGGACCAGGATTTTTACATCATTTTCAACATGGCAATAGGTGGATGGTATACCAACAATCCTGCAGAGTCTTCGATCACCGGCGGTAATACTTCCTGGTCTGCTACCATGCAGGTCGACTATGTAAAAGTATACACCGATCTTTCCGGTGGAGAACTTACCGGATCAATTGACGGAAAAAGTTCTGCGCTATACCAGGAAACAAATCTCACTTACTCTATCCCTGCTACATCAGGCGCTACGTATGTCTGGACGGTTGACCAGGGTACCATTGTGTCCGGACAGGGGACGAACGCTATTATTGTAAACTGGGGTACGCAATCCGGTTCGGTAAGCGTCAGCAAAACGATCTCATGCGGAAGCGCTGATTATACGCTACCGGTAACAGTGATGCCGGTGTCTTGTGGTGTGATGCTGGAAGATTTTGAAAACATCCGTTTCACCGATTATGGATTGATCAACGGACAGCTTTCGCAGAAAGTAGATAATCCGAATTCTTCTATTGAAAACAATTCTCCTTATTGCGCGCAGTATGTACGCAATGCAAGCGAACAATACGATGTACTGATCGTAGCCAATCCCGGCCTGGGGGATGCTGACCTGATTGAAAACGGTAGTAAAAGTTTTATGTTTGACGTTTACTCCAACGCCGCCGGCAGAAATATTGAATTCACGCTTGAGAATAGTAATGTGTCTACTCCTTCCAATTATCCAAGCGGCCGTCACAGTACCTACAGAGCTACTACTACAAAAGTAAATGCATGGGAAACGCTGAAATTCGCATGGGTAGCGAGTCCCGACGCTGCTCTTGCAGGCACTAGCGTGAATCAGCTAACTATGTTGTTCATGCCAAACACTTATACAAATACCACTTTTTATTACGACAATATATTGCTAACCGATAATTCTTGTCCACTTCCTACCACTGCTACAAAAGATGCGACGCAGAACAGTATGAATTTATTTCCAAACCCGGCAACAGACCTGGTGACCCTTCAGTTGAACAACGACATTCATTCCGGCCAGGTAAAAATAGAGATCTTTGAAAATACGGGAAGATTGTTGTTTGAAACTGCTCAAACCGTTTCAGACGATGAGACCACGCTCTCTGTATCAGAACTGAAGGCTGGCTATTATCTGGTAAAAATTACGCAAGGAGATTACAGCAGTGTAAAGGCCTTGTATAAAAAATAAAAGAGCTAATATCTGAGTAAAAAACTCCGGCAAGTTGCTGGAGTTTTTTTTGTGCAAAATAGAGACGCTTCTAAAACTAGCATCCATATTCTATTTTGAAATACGGTTCAGAAATATTATTTTAGACATCAATAAAATGTATTCACTAAACAATCAATCTATTTATGGCGCTATTTAAAACAAGCAACCCCGCACTAGGTCCGAAAACATTCGACAGTTTTGGAAGTTATCAACAAGGTGATGTAATGACATTACAAGGCACTGTTAACAAGACTGCTATTTTGCTGGTATTGGTAATGATCCCCGCCTTTGGAGTATGGAATTTATTCTATTCAGGAGGCGTAGCGCTTATGTTTCCTCTGATGCTCGGAGGCGCCATTGGCGGACTGATCTGTTCTCTTATCATAGTATTCAAAAAAGAATGGTCGCCAACCGTAGCTCCTATTTATGCAATCCTGGAAGGGTTGTTTGTAGGTGCTATTTCTGCTTTCTACAGTTCTCTGTACGAAGGGATCGTAATGCAGGCAATTCTGCTTACGTTTGGAATTCTTGCCAGCCTTTTGTTTTTGTACAAAAGCAGAATCATCCGTGTTACTGAAAATTTCAAACTGATCGTAGCTTCTGCTACTATGGGGATTGCGCTCACCTACTTAATCAGCATGGTACTTGGATTCTTTGGAATGGAAGTACCGTTGATCCACTCCAATGGTTTGGTTGGAATTATTTTCAGCCTTGTCTGTGTAGCAACTGCAGCGGCTAACCTTGTAATGGATTTCGATTTCATTGAACAAGGCGCCGAACGCAATGCACCGAAATACATGGAATGGTACGCTGCTTTCGGACTAATGGTAACCTTGATCTGGCTGTACATTGAGATCCTGCGCTTGCTTTCTAAACTTAGAAGCAGAAACTAAGTTTTCATTTTTATATAAAAAGAAACCGCTTGATGCTAATAGTATCAAGCGGTTTCTTTTTATATTTTTTATAATGATAGTTTCGAAAAGAGCGCATTGCTGGCGGAGGCGCCAGCAAACAAGGAATACGGAAACTTGAATTTTAATAAAATTTAACTACATATATCTAATATTTTTATTCTTTGAAGTGAATAAGCATATCCAAACCAACGCAAGATCACAGAGAATTTATAAAGGATGAAAAAGCTCAGGAGAAATTAATTTTCAGGTTTAAGAATTTTTGTATACAACTCGATCACTGCTATCCAGATCACCGCAAAGCCGCCTATGAATACATAGATTTGCTCTATCTCTGATGTTCGACAAACATTCTTATTAAATGCTAACAAACAAACCTTCACTCCTCCAACTATTGAAGCACCGGCTAAAATGATGATCACAGCATTTGCCAAGGTGAGTGTTTCTGTTTGTCGTTTGAAGATCTTTTTAAAGAGATAGATAAAAAAGAAAAATACACCAGCGTAAATACTGATGTCAACCGAAATAAAAAAAATCATTAATGGTCTAAAAATTTTAGGATAGTCATTAAAAGAATCCCTAATCCCATTCCTACAATTCCTGCATAAAAACCCCAGTGGCTACCAAATATCCCACCAGAAGTAGCACCTATCAGAACCACAGAATTGATGGACAGACCAGACCTTTTATGTGACAATTCTTTTTTCATGAATAACTATTTGTACTAACTAATAGCAAAAATACGAAACTGCGAGAAAATTAACAATATAGTTTAATGAAAAATTACAATTTGATCACTTTAAACTCTACTCTTCTATTCTTTGCTCTGTTCTCATCAGAATCATTTGGGACAGCGGGTTGTGATTTCCCATAGCCTTTTGCTACGAGTCTTTCTTTGGCGATTCCTTTTTGTACAAGATAATTTACTACTGCTTCTGCGCGTGCTTGCGAAAGACGGTTGTTATACGCATCTGCACCTTTGTCGTCAGTATGTGCGGAGATCTCTACAGTCATGCTAGGATTGGCATTTAGGAGTTCTACTACACGTTCCAATTCCAGTTCCGAATCTTTTTTTACGTTGGCAGAATCGAATCCGAAAAAAATATTATTGAGCACAAAGCTGGTATTTGTTTTCAGCGGTTTCAATTTAATATCCTTGTTTACCACCTGGTATTTTTTCACATTCTCAAGGTCTACTACTTCCGAATGAAAGGTTCTGTTCTTAGAAGAAATAGCGAGGTCGTACTTCTCTCCTTCCTGTAGCATTACGGTATACTTTCCTGTCACCTCATTGTTTTTTACTTCTACTACTTTTTCTTTCGTATTGATATTATTCACTTTGATCGTAGCCGGAATTATTTTGTTCGTCTCTTCATCACGGATCACGCCTTCAAGTGTTACAACCTTATCGGGGCGAAATTCTTTCGGCAATTCTATTTTGTAAATATCGTCTTTGCTGTTGCTGCTTGTATTGGAAAGATAGATCACATCACCGGCAGCCGGCACGGAGATCAATTCATCGTCGCGGTAAGTATTGATGAATTCCAGCGGCACTGGTTTGGTCCATTTACCGCCACGCATTTTTGATTCGTAGAGGTCATAGCCTCCTTGCCCTTCGTTGCGATAAGAAGAAAAGATCAACGTCCTGTTGTCCGACATAATTCGCGGATATCCTTCGCAGCCTGTGTTTACAGGATAAGGAAGAGGTCTGGCATTCATATAAAAAGCGCCTTGTTTTTGGGCCACATAAAGCACACAGCAACGTTGTTTGGTAGGCGTATCACGTTTCCCTTCGCGCATGAAATACAATTGTTTCCCATCGGCAGACAAAGAAGGGAATCCATCATAGCCGCCCGAATTTACACCTTTGCCTGCGTTTTTAGGCGCTTCCCATTTATCACCTACCTTGGTAGTGTACCAGATATCAATTCCACCATAAGAGCCTTTTTTATCGGAAGAAAAGAAAAGTGTTTTTCCATCATAACTTAAAAAAGCTCCTCCCAGAAAATCAGCTCCGCTCACAAAATTATTTACTACTTCAAATGGCTTTGGAGGAGTCCATACTCCTGGTTTGGTTTGATAAGTAATAAACAATCGCCAGATCCCTTTTCCTGCGCGGTCAGACTCGAAGATCATGGTATTACCGTCGGCACTCAGTGTAGGAGAAAATTCGGAATAGTCGAGCGTATTGACAGGCGCGCCAATGGTTTGAAGCTTATTAGCATTCTGCTTAGCTGCATCGGTCATCTGCGCGAAGACAGAAAAAGGTAAGAGAAAAAACAATAAAAGTCTGGCAGTATTTTTCATCTTGTTAGTGACGTTTATGTTTCTTTGTATAGTATCAAACGGTTGATCTATCCAGCATTTTGCGGGTCATGAAATAACCCAGAAATCCGCATCCGATGCCGAAAACAGAAAGCAGCAAAGCATATTCAGGATTAGCCTGGATAAAGGCAATATCAAATTTTATATTGAGCAAATAAGTAGCAAGCACGATCCCTAAGAGCTCAAACATAAACCAATTCAACACCAGCAATGCTCCCCATTTAAACCCGCGCTGTCCTCTTTGTTTCGCGTAGGCTACAATTCTTACTACTAAAACGATTAAAACTATTAACTCCACCATCTCTTATCTATATCTACAAATCTACAAATGAATAATTATGCAACGGGTTCTTCACCTGGCCCCTGTGTATCTTTATGTCTGATCGCCATGATCATAAACGCAATTCCTGTCACCACGATCACACCTACGAAGAACCAATAATAAGAAGCTCCTTCCAAGCGTTCGAAAAAACCATGATTGGCTTTACTGTTGTTGATAATGGTCACCAATATATTTCCGATCGATACTGTGAGCAACCAAAACGACATGATCACAGACTTCATTGTCTTCGGCGCTTTGGTGTAAGCATACTCAAGACCTGTTATGGAGATAAGCACTTCCGCTACGGTAAGAATAAAGAACGCCAGCAACTGCCATACAATATTTGGTCTCCCTCCTGCATCAATGCTTTCCTGGATCAAAGCAATCACAATAAAAGAAAAAGCTGCGATAAAAAAACCAACCGTGATCTTTCTTAAGGGCGTCACTTTGATCCCCAACTTCTGCAAGCCAGGAAAGATTAGAATCGAAAACAATGGGATCAATACAAGAATTAAGATCGGATTGATCGCCTGTACTTGTTGCGGTAGCCAGTTGATGCCTAAAAACATCGTATCCATATAGCTCACTTGTAGCACCCACTCAGAGCCGTTCTGATCGTACAATGCCCAGAAGAAAGGAATGAAAGCAAACACTCCGAAAATATTCCATACAGCTTTTATACCATCGATCTGTTCTTGCGAATATCTTTTCAAGGCTACATCGTAAAATTTTTTCCCTTGCATTCTTTTGACCAATGAAGCAATTCCGATGATCGTAAAAAAGACAAGCATCCCCGACACGGGAAGTAAAATTACAAAAGGATTGTTGATCAGTTTGAAATCAAAAATAAGCGCAATGATAAACAGTACAAACCCTGTGATGATCGGAGACATAAGTAGCAAAGGGCTTTTCACCAATCGCTCTTCACGAGTAGGATTCATATTTAGAAGCGCATAGAAATTTATATTATAAAATTCTTCGTTCTTAAATCCCGAAGGAGGGGCGATGGTATATCTTTTTCTACCCAGCCAAAAAATAAATGTAGCAAGCCCCATTAAAATCCCCGGCACACCAAATGCCAGCGCAGGGCCATATTGTTGAAGTAAAACAGGAATTAGCAAAGTAGAAACGAACGAACCCAAGTTGATACTGAAATAAAACATTTCATACCCCCTGGAGATCAAGTGTGCATTGGTTTTGTCAAACTGGTCACCCAGGTTGGCCGACACACAAGGTTTGATCCCTCCCGCACCGATCGCGATCAGCAGGAGACTAAAAAGAAATCCGTTGAGATTTGTATCAAAATAAGCGAGGCCTGCATGGCCGAAGCAATAGAGAAGAGATATATAGAGAATAGTATTGTATTTTCCCCAAAACCAGTCTGCCACGATCCCACCTAAAATGGGCAATAGGTATGCGAAGGAAATAAACAAGTGGGTTTTCTCATTCGCCTGCGCCTCCGCTACCGATTGCAACGCAGGATTCATGGTAGGATTGAAAAACTGGCTAACCAAAAACGTGGTCAGGATCGCTTTCATACCATAAAAACTAAACCGCTCCGCCAACTCATTACCAATGATAAAAGGCATGCTGGAAGGTAGCTTTGCGTTATCTTTTATCGGTATATTCTTATTTTCTATTTGATTCGCCATACTCTTTGTTAGATACAATCTGATTATGGATTGTATATATTTCCCACAATATTGAAAATGCAATTAAATATTACAAATCTATCAGAATATTCATATATAATCCGTACATTTGTAACTTATTATATATTATAATTCAGGCCAATACATCCGGCCAATCTTAAAAAATCCATAATGAATACAATTAAATTTAGTGAGCTAGCTCTGTCTAACGAGCTACAGGAAGCCATTGCGGAAATGGGATTTGAAGAGGCAACGCCGATTCAAGCAGAAGCGATTCCGCACATCATGGAGGGGAAGGACATCATTGGGCAGGCGCAGACCGGAACCGGTAAAACTGCAGCCTTCGGAATTCCTCTTATCGATCGTTTAGATGCTAGCGATAAAAGCATCCAGGCACTTGTAATGTGCCCGACGCGTGAACTGGCCGTGCAGGTGGCCAACGAATTCAAAAAATTGCTGAAATACAAAAAAGGAATCAATTGCATTCCTGTATACGGCGGCGAATCTATTGAACGACAAATATCTGCTCTTAAAAGAGGCGTACAAGTGATCATCGGCACTCCGGGAAGAGTGATGGATCATATGGACAGAGGTACAATCTCTTTTGATAAAATTAAAATGGTAGTACTCGACGAAGCCGACGAAATGCTTAATATGGGCTTCCGCGACGACATCGAAGCAATCCTCTCGGATATGCCAGATGAGAAACAAACTATTTTCTTCTCGGCTACGATGCCTAAACCGATTCTTGAACTCACCAAGCGTTACCAACACGCTCCGGTCATAGTAAAGATCACCCGTACCGAACTTACCAATACCTTGATCGAACAAGAATACTTTGATGTAAAACAAGACTTCAAAGTAACAATGATGACCAACCTTATTGAAGCCCACAATCTTCAATTGATGCTGGTATTCTGCAACACCAAACGTGGCGTAGACGAAGTAGTGGAAGAACTTAACCTCCAAGGCTACAAAGCAGAAGCACTTCACGGAGACCTGAAACAAGCACAACGTAACAACGTGATGGGTAAATTCAGAAAAGGTCTTGTGAACATACTCGTAGCAACCGACGTAGCTGCCCGCGGAATTGACGTAGACAATGTAGACGGCGTATTCAATTATGATGTACCACTCGATGTAGAATATTATGTACACCGTATCGGAAGAACCGGAAGAGCTGGTAAATCAGGAAAAGCCTTTACATTCGTGACTGGCCGCAGAGAATATATGCGCCTTCAGGATATCGAGCGTTATGCAAAGATCAAGATCAACAAAGGACAAGCACCTTCTAGCAAACAATTGTTTGAACTGAAGCAAAACAAACTGCTTTCTCAATTGCAGAATCTTTCCGACACTAGTGATCTTTCTGCTTATCATAAGATTCTTAACAGCTATATCGAACAAGGACACTCGCTTGAAAACATCGCTGCTGCACTTCTTCGCCTTACTATTGGTGAGATGAAAAAAGAAGAAAGACGCGCTGACCGCGAAGATAGTTCTGACCGCTACGAACGCAGAGACCGCGATCGTACTGAAAGATCCGGCAGAAGAGAATTTGGTGATAAGAGACGTGAAAGCGGATCTGAAAAAAGAGGCACCAAATCTTTCCGCAGAAACGAAGGAATGGTAAGACTGTTCGTGAACGTAGGTAAGATGGACCGCGTAAGTGCAGGCGATCTCGTAGGCGCATTCACAGGCGAAGCCAACATCGACAGCAACCAGATCGGTATGATCGAAATTTATGATAAATATTCTTTCGTAGAAGTATCGGACAACAGTGTCAACGATATCATGGACGGCATGAGCAATAGCCGTATCAAAGGAAGAAAAGTCAATATCGAAATTGCTAATCCTAAAGCATAGTTGAAATTCTAAATTTTAAATTAAAACAAAAGCCAGTAGAGATACTGGCTTTTGTTTTTTACAAGCAGCTTGTCCTTTCAGGAGAACCCTTTTAAAAAGCTGACGCTATCTAATTGTAATCTTATTGTGGATAATCAATAATTTAAAATTCAAAATTTAAAATTGAAAATTCACTAAGTTTGTCCAGTCAATTTTTTATTTTTTTTTAACAACATGCATACATCTCTCCTCTACGAAGTCGCCATTGGCCTCATTCCAGGTATTGGCTGTCATAATACCAAACAACTGATCAGTTACTGCGGCTCTGCAGAAAAAATATTTCGCACACCTAAAGGTAAACTCCAGAAAATTCCCGGCATCGGTGAAGTACTGGCCGATTCAATTGTACGACAAGACGTACTTTTCAAAGCTGAACAGGAAATTCTCTGGGCAACTAAAAAAGGGATAGAAATTTTATTCTATACACATCCTAATTTCCCTGAGAGACTTCGTCATTTTTCAGATGCTCCTGCCCTCTTATTCTTCAACGGAAATGCCAACCTCAATGCTCCTAAAACAGTAGGTATCGTAGGAACAAGACAAGCCACTAATTATGGAAAAGAAGTCACCGAAGCTATTATTCATGATTTAAAAACCTATGAACCTATTATCATCAGCGGCTTGGCTTATGGCATCGACATACATGCACATCGAACTGCGTTAGCCGAAAAACTTTCTACGGTAGCCGTGATGGCTTCCGGCGCAGATATTATTTATCCTGCGGTACATAAAGAAACTGCACAAAAAATGCTTGAACAAGGCGGCCTGCTCACTGAATACAGACCAGGCACAAAACCTGATCCAGCCTTCTTTCCCGCGCGCAACCGCATCGTAGCAGGCTTATGCGATGTGATCATTGTGGTAGAAGCTGCACAAAAAGGCGGCGCGCTGATCACCGCAGAAATTGCAAATAGTTACAACCGTGAGGTATTCGCCGTGCCAGGAAATATTGGCAACAAATACAACGAAGGATGCAACATGCTGATCAAATCACACAAAGCGCATATTTATACTTCCGTAAAAGACCTGGAATATATTCTCAACTGGGATATTCAAAAAACAGAAAAACCATTATCCAAAAATAAAACGTATGAAACACTGACCAAAGAAGAACAATCCATCGCACATTTGCTTCTTCAAAAAGAAAGTCTCGGCATCGATGAACTGAGCTGGACAACAAATATTCCAATTGGGAAACTCTCGTCTCTGTTGCTTTCTATGGAGTTTCAGGGATTGATTAAAACGCTGCCGGGGAAGAAGTATAAATTGATAATTTAAAGTTATGAATGTTGAATTATGAGTTATGAATATTTCGAACTCATAATTCAACATTCATAACTCATAACTTTTATTTTTCTTCACGATAAAAAAACTGGTAAAAATTCATCCCCTTCTCTTCATCGTATCCTTTCGTGATATACTCTTTTTTACCATGAATATAAATGCTGAAATTTTTATCCAGCTTTAAAATACTTTTGAAAATACGACTGGAATTTTTTACAGCGTTGTGCGAGATATTAAATTCGTCGGCGATCACTACGTCGTGATCTTGCTGGTAGCTTTCTTTGTATTGCCTGAAGGCATCGATCACTTCAGGTTGTTGGATCACTTCTTGTTTGAAATCGTTTAGATTAAACTCTTCGCGCTCTTTGAAGAAATTAGCGGAACGATTGAGCAAATCGATTTCGTCTGTTTTGGAGATCTCAAATTCTTCTTTCAGTTTCTCATCGATAAAATCTTTGCATAACTGCATATAATTTTGTGTATGATAAAAACTATCTTCACGCGCACGAAGATTCAGAAAATCATTTTTCCAGTATCGCGCCTCCTCTCCTTTATTGGTAACATCGACCGAACATACCCGATAGCCTTTTTCCTCGTCGAGATTAAAGATCAGGCATCCTTTATCAAGTTTATTAATATTAATTCCCTGATCAGAACTGATCTCAAAATTGTCGGCGGTGGCAGCTACTTTTAAATAAATTTCTTTGGTTTCAGATTTAAATATACCAATCGCATCGGCTGGTTCGTCGTTGACGATACAACCCTGCAAATAGATCATATATAGCTCTCCGCCTTTCACCATTGGGTGTGTAGACTGTTCATACAAATGCTTCGCTACGTTCACAGACTGCAAAAAGAACGCACCTGGGTCGGCAAATATTTTGCTGGCAACGGAATAGATCGGATTTAAATTCAGATCACCTTCGTTGGTCAGATGATAAAACTCATTTTTCTTGAAAGGCGACAACAAGTATTTCATCAGCAAACTTTCCACTGCATTGTCTTCAATACTTAGAGCAGACTTCGCCAGGATCATTCCTTCCTCATCGTGCTTGTTTCCTATGTAGTGTACTACTAAGTTGTTTACGATACTTGTTTCGGTGTTGATCATTTTTCGTTAGAGAAATTTTCTTATTAGTAATAATATACCCTCCAGAATATGGATGCCAGATCCAGGATAAAATATAACTTCAATTTATCTGGCATCTGCCATGCGGCATCATATTTGAAACAAACTCTTTAGCTCTGTAGCGTCTGCCGGCTTCATTCTACCAGCCAGAACAAGCCTGAGCTGGCGGCGGCGTAGAGCTCCTTCGTAGAGAGTTTTTTCTTCTTCAGTTTCCGGGATCAGATCCGGCACGTCGATTGGTCTTCCGCCTTGATCTACGGCTACGAAGGTAAAGAACGCTTCGTTGCTTTTTACTTTTTCATTCATCGGCACATCTTCCGCCCATACTTCAATATGCACTTCCATCGAAGAACTGAACGCTCTCGTTACTTTTGCATTCAACGTTACCACGTTCCCCAATTTGATCGGATGCTGAAAGGAAACATTGTCTACCGAAGCCGTTACTACAATACGATTGGAATGCCTTTGCGCTGCAATAGCCGCTACCACGTCCATCATATGCATCATCCTACCACCCATCAGGTTGGTAAGTCCATTCGTATCGTTGGGCAATACCAATTCGGTCATTATCACATTGGATTCGCGTGCAAATTTCGTTTTTCTCATGCTTGCAAAGAATTTGTATTCTTAGTTGAATTATTTTTTTTATACCTCAGGTCCAGTGCGCAAAGTGTTGCCAACCCGCCCCAGACGAGAAAAGCAGCTTTGTCGGTAGTGAGGAAATTATTAAAGATCCCGTGAATGAAGTATGTAAACAAACTTAGCAACATCATGAGCGCATAATATTTATAAGGACCTTGTTCCTTGTAATAAAGTTTCATTCCCAAATAAATAGAATAAAGCGCCATTGCCAGCAGCACAATGCCCGCTACCAGTCCGCTTTCCGCGAGGGCCAGTAAATATTCGGAATGAGCAGTACCTCCCATTCCTTTGTTAAAATTATTTTTAGCGCTTGTAATACTGATTGGCGTCATTTCTGATCCTTTCTGGAAAGGAATGTATTTAAACTGATAAGTGCCCGGGCCAAAACCGGTGACTGGTTTTTCCTTAAACATCCTGGCCGCACAAAGCCAGCGGTTGACGCGCTCTGCATTCGACACGTCATTTTTAATATTAGTTACCGATTTGATCTGTTCTTCCAGGTTGGCGCGCTTGGCTTTGGAATCATATTTATTTTTGATCAACACCGGCATTAGCGCTTCGAGGTTGAGCAGCGCTACCACCAACACAATTCCCATGACGATCATGAGCGTGGAAAATTTTATTTTCATTCTAAGGATCAACAACAAGGCAATCATACATGCCAGGCTAATCCAGGTGGCACGGCTGTGAGAAAGATAAATGCCTACCAGAAAACAAAGTAATGAGAACCCTGCGAGAAGCTTTTGAAAGTAATTCAAATTAAACACTCGTGCCTGAAAATAAAGAATGCCCACAATAGGCACCATAAAAGCGAGACAAGCACCGTAGATCGTGTGATCAGAAAAGAAAGGATCGACCACTACTGCAGAAACATTTTTATTAAATGCATGATCAGAATGTTTCCAGGTGATGTAAATCACAATCGCCGTAAAGGATAAAGCATAGGCAGCAAATATATTTTTTACTTTATGATCATTATATAAAAAATAATAGGCGATCAAGAAGTAAAAGACCAGTAAATATGCGCTTGCTACAAGCAATGTTTTGAAAGAAACGGAAGGCATAGTAGAGAAGATCAAGCTCACCACTAAGGAAGCCCAATACACGAATAACAGTATTGTAACAGGATGCCGGAGTACGCCCGATCTTTTGTCCTGAATAAAAATAAAGATCAAAGCGATCACTGCCAACAAACCTATGAATGGCTCGGAAGGCATAGCGATGTTTAAATTTATTTCACCAATCCGGAAAGTAGTGGATAATGGCAAAAAAAATACAAGCATATATAAAATAATCCTATAATCTGCCAGCAAAGCAAACAACACCAGCGGCACAACGATCAGCGCAGCGAACAGAAAATTCTCTGTATAAAAAAATAATCCCGCTGCCAACAATACCATTGAAACCAGGATGATTGTACTGTAATAAGGATTTTGAAAGGTCTGTTTGAGTTTAAACAGCATGGAAATTACTATTAATAGAATGCTTAATTTTTTGGATGCCGGATACCAGATACCGGTTGCCAGATTTTTTATCCGGTATCTGGTATCCGGCATCTTGCATCCTTATTCTATTTCTAGAATAAGCATTCCTAAAATTAGAAATAAAAAAACAAAATAACTATTTTTGATGATGGCCTTGAGAGCGGTTCTGCTGTTGTTTTTTTTGAACATTTTACATTTGCCTTTGAAAGCGCAGATAGATACTGAATTCTGGTTCGTAGCACCTGAAATCACCGAGCAGCACGCCGACCGGCCCATTTACCTCAGAATCTCTTCTTTGCAGCAAGCTACCTCGATCAGCATTTCACAACCTGCCAATCCTGCCTTTGGTACGATCAACCAGACAATCGCTGCCAACCAGACGATCTCCATTGATCTTACTTTAAGGATTGATCTGATCGAAAACAAACCTGCCGATCAAATTTTAAATTTTGGCATTCATATTTTATCGTCCAATCCTATCACTGCTTACTATGAAGTGCTAGGCTCTACACCTACTCAGGTGGGCGTGAACTCTGATATTTTTGTACTAAAAGGAAATCATGCGCTGGGAAAAGAATTTTATGTTCCGTTTCAAACGCATTGGGACAACAATCATACTACGCTCAGCGATGCCTGGTCGGCCTTTGATATTGTGGCTACTGAAAACAATACACTGGTGACCATCACTCCTACTAAAGATGTGGTAGGACACAACGCTGGAATTCCTTATACGATTACTCTGCAAAAAGGAGAAACCTATTCCGCGCGTGCCACCTCTCCCCTTGCAGCCGATCATCCTGCGGGCTCGCACGTGAAGGCTACCAAACCGATTGCCATCACTGTCAAAGATGATTCGATGATCCAGGGGGGCAACTATGATCTGGCAGGTGATCAGATCATTCCGGTAAATTTTCTTGGACAAGAATACATCGCCGTAAAGGTATCGGATACTGTGAACACCGACAGAGTCTACATCCTGGCTACACAAAATAATACTACCATTTCCTTCGATGGTTCTGGACCTGTGGCTACACTCAACGCAGGACAATCGTACGAATTACATTTACTCAATCCTACTGTTTACATCACTTCTTCTGCGCCTGTATACGTGTGGCATGTAGCAGGATTTGAAAACGAATTGGGAGGCGCCATTCTTCCTCCATTGACTTGCACGGGCTCCAGACAAGTTAGCTTTACACGTTCCACCAATGAATTGTTTTACATTGAAATTGTAGTGAAGACAGGGTATGCGCAATATTTTATATTGAATGGAAAGAATTCTCTTATTCCTGCCTCTGCCTTCAGCGCTGTACCAGGAAGCGCCGGAGGTTGGGAGTATGCGAAAATTCCTTTTAATGCTTCCGTCATCCCCGCTGGAAGTGCCAACCTGATCAAAAATGATTCTACGGATTTTCAGTTTAGCATTCTGAACGGCGGAAACGCTACAGGCTTCCGTTATGGATATTTTTCTGATTTCGGTTTTCTCAACTTAGGCCCTGACCGTGGCTTCTGTGAAGGCGATGCGATTACATTGAACGCAGGATTTTACCAGGACAGTATTTTATGGAACACCGGCGCTACCTCACAATACCTGACGGTGATCGATTCAGGTTATTATTCTGTGCGAACAAAAAAAGGCGTTTGCATCAACCGTGATACGGTGCATGTTTTTTATTTTCCGAAGATCACTACCGATGTATTGGGCAATGACACTGCGGCCTGCGACAATAGAGGACTTGAGATACATACCTTATTTCCTTTTTCCTCCTACCTCTGGAATACAGGAAGTACGGAATCCTTTGTACATCCCTATTCAAGCGGGATGTATATAGTTACTGTTGCCAATGAATATGGCTGTAAAAAGAAAGACACTGTGAACATTACATTGTATCCCTCTCCCAATCCTCATATCCTTTATGATAAAGCATTGGATCCTTTTTGTAAAAACCCTGAGGTAGCATTAGCATCGGATCAGGTATATAATAAATATTTTTGGAGCACGGGAGACACTACACAATCGATCGTGACCACACATAATGAAAATGATTCCTGGTCGCTCCGGGTGGTGAATAGTTTTGGTTGTACAAGATCCACTTCTATTGCTATTGATTGTTCCCCCGTCATAGGCTTATTGCCAAATCTTCTCACCCCCAATGATGACGGGATGAACGAGATCTTCTATATAGAATATCTTCGTCCGAATAAATGGACCTTTGAAGTATACAACCGCTGGGGTGAGTGCATATATAAGAATGATAATTACTACAATAATTTTGATCCGAAAGAATTGAATCTGAGCGATGGTGTTTATTATTACTTTTTACATCATCATGAAGGGAAAGGTGAATATAAGGGATGGGTGGAAATAATCCATTGATGAAATATGGATGCCGGATACCAGATGCCAGATAAAAACCTCAGGCAATTGCTCGCGAAAACAAACAACACGGATGACAGCTTAGATTTATCGTCATTGCGAGAAGTGTTGCGAAGCAACGCGACGAAGCAATCCGTTCATAACAAGGAGTTATCATATTTTTAAATGCTCAGGCGTCGCTATAAACAGATTGCTTCGTCATTCCGCCTACGGCTCCATTCCTCGCAATGACAGTTAATACTCAACCAATACATTCCAAAATAATACCGCAAACCTCCCTGATCTGCTCCTCTGTAATGATCAACGGTGGCGCAATACGCATCGAATTATTGCAAAATAAAAACCAATCCGTGATCACGCCTTTTGCAATTGCCTTGTCAATTATAGGTTTCAACACTTCGTACGATTCAAACTCTACCGCGATCAGCAGGCCTTTACTTCTTACTTCTTTGATAGCTGGGTGAACAAGGAGCTGATGAAATAACTTTTCTTTTTCAGCTACATCTTTCATCAAATTTTCTTCCAGGATCACATTGATCGTAGCCAACGAAGAGGCGCAGCAGACTGGGTGTCCGCCGAAGGTTGTGATATGTCCAAGCACCGGATCATTCGCCAATACTTTCATGATTGACTGTGGCGCAATGAAGGCGCCGATCGGCATGCCTCCGCCCATTCCTTTAGAGGTAAGTAAAATATCCGGTTCGATCCCGAAATGTTCGTAAGCCCAGAATTTACCAGTGCGACCGAAGCCTGTCTGAATTTCATCCAGAATTAAAAGAGCACCCGTCTTGCTGCATTGCGCTCTCAAGGCTTTCATATAAACTTGCGAAGGCATGCGTACTCCTGCTTCTCCCTGGATCGTTTCCACGATCACAGCAGCAGTATCAGTAGTGATCAGGGAAAGATCTTCTGTATTGTTGAATTCGATATGACGGATACCTGGTAGTAATGGGCGGAAAGATTGCTTAAAATATTCATCCCCCATCACCGATAACGCGCCTTGTGTAGAGCCATGGTAAGCATTTTTGCAGGAAATAATTTCTGCCCGGCCTGTATAGCGTTTGGCTAGTTTCATAGCGCCTTCCGTAGCTTCAGCTCCGGAGTTTACAAAGTAAATACTGTTAAGCGTTGAAGGTAACGTACTTCTAAGCTTGTCGGCAAGTGTCACTTGCGGCGTGATCACGTATTCTCCGTACACCATCAGGTGCATATACTGATCCACTTGTGCTTTGATCGCTTCTACTACTTTAGGATGACGATGACCTACATTGCTTACAGAAATACCCGAGATAAGATCGTAATAACGATTCTTATTTTTCCCATATAAAAAAATACCTTCCGCGCTTTCGATCTCCAACATCAATGGTGTTTCGGAGGTTTGAGCCAGAGCACTTAGGAAAAGCTGTCGGGTAGTTAGCATAGTACGATTCAATTAGTATGTTTAAATTCCTAAAAACAATATCCAAATTCCAAAGGATAAATTATTGGGATTTGGATATTGTTTTTAGATTTTTTAAAACTTCGTAATGTGAAATAAATCAATCACTAATTACTTATTATGCGCTTTCATTTCACGGATCAGTTTGTTGGCGAAAAGAAAATCCTGGAGTGATTTTACTTCCGTGTCCAGGATATTGTGTTTCGTACCTTCCCAAACTTTTTCTCCTTTGTACATAAACATAACATTCTCTCCAATCTCCAGCACAGAGTTCATATCGTGCGTTACAACTACCGTAGTAATGTTGTATTCGTGTGTAATATCTTTGATTAGGTTATCGATACGGATCGATGTTTGCGGATCAAGTCCTGAATTTGGCTCATCGCAATACAAATATTTTGAGTTCATAACGATCGCGCGGGCGATGCCTACACGCTTCTGCATCCCGCCGCTGATCTGGGAGGGCATCAGGTTATTTACATTTTCCAACCCTACACGTTGCAGGCAATAATTTACGCGGTCTTGTTTCTCATCCTTCGTCATATTGGAAAGCATATCCAGAGGAAATGTGACATTTTGCTCTACCGTTTTTGAATCAAACAAAGCACTGCTTTGAAAAAGCATCCCGATCTCACGACGGATCTCTTGCTTGGTATGATTGTCGACATTTGTAAATTCACGCCCATCGTACTTAATACTTCCCGAATCAGGTTTTATCAATCCTACAAGCGATTTGAGCAAGACACTTTTCCCTGTACCACTGGCGCCAATGATCAGGTTGCAAACTCCCTGGGTAAACGTTCCACTCACGCCCTTCAAGACTTCTTTCCCCTGAAATGTTTTTTGGATATTACTGAACTCAATCATCTTTTTTTGGGATTAAAAGTTTAATCTTTAAACTTTTTACAACAATAATTTCGCCAACAGAAAGTCTGCCACTAACACAGCAATACAACTATTGGTTACCGCTGTTGTGCTTGACTGGCCTACTTCCAATGCTCCTCCTTTGGTAAAGAATCCGTTAAAGGCAGATATGGAAGAAATAATAAAAGCAAATACAATTGACTTGATAAGGGCAAACCAAATATTATATTCCTGAAATCCTTCGCGAATCCCGGATATATATTCCTGCTCGGTAAGCGCGCCGGTAAGCGTGCCTGCGAGAAAACCTCCATAAATAGAGAGAAAGCCGGACATCACCACCAACATAGGAAACATGATCATACAGGCCACTATTTTAGGGAGAATAAGATAAGAAGAGGAATTGATTCCCATCACCTCAAGCGCATCAATCTGCTCGGTGATCCGCATGGTACCAAGGTGACCAGCGATGTTGGAACCCACTTTTCCGGCAAGTACAATGGAGATAATTGTTGGCGCAAGTTCCAGGATAGTCATATCGCGCACGATAGTACCAATCACTTTTACGGGAATAAGATCACTGACAAGGTTGTAACCGGTTTGCACAGCCGTCACCGCGCCAATAAAGCTGGAGACGATCACTACAATAAAAATTGAATTATATCCTACCTGGATGCATTCTTCTACGATCAGTTTAGTGTACACACTGAATCGTTCTCGACGAATAAAAAGCGTGCTGATCAGGATTAAATATTTTCCGAAACTTCTCATACTATACAGGTCCAGTATACTGCAATATATTTTAATAATCGCTAAATTAACTTATATTTCAAAAAAATAAAACTCATGAAGAAGTGGCTTGTAGTAACGGGCGGTACCAAAGGGATTGGGCGAGCGATTGTGGAAAAATTTGCCTCCGAAGATTTCAACATCATCACTTGCGCACGCAACACAAAAGATCTCAAACAGCTTCAATCAGATTTTTCTTCCCGTTATAAAAACACTGAACTTCTTACTTTTAAAGCGGACCTTTCCAAAAAAGAAGAAGTGAAAGCTTTTCTCTCTTTCATCAAAGAACAAAAAGTAACGATAGATGTCTTAGTGAACAACACCGGAACATATATCCCAGGCCAGATCCACAAAGAGAAGGAAGGTGTATTAGAACAAATGATCGAGACAAACCTCTACAGCGCTTACCACATTAGCCGTGGACTGGTGAGCGGGATGATCAAAAAAAAGAAGGGGACGATCTTTACTATTTGTTCTACAGCCAGTATCATGGCTTACACCAACGGCGGCTCATATTGCATTTCAAAATTTGCTTTGTATGGGATGACGAAAGTGTTGAGAGAAGAATTGAAAGAACACAATATCCGTGTTACAGCAGTATTACCAGGCGCTACCAAAACCAGCAGCTGGGATGGCGTAGACTTACCTAATGAACGATTCATAAAACCGGAAGATGTAGCAGAAAGTATTTTTAGTGCTTATTCACTTTCACCGAATACAGTAGTGGAGGAGATCTTAATTCGGCCGCAGTTGGGAGACATTGTATGAAGTTATGAATGTTGAGTTATGAATGTTGAGTTGGGGAAATCATAAATTACTCCTTATCGTTATTAACCTAATAATTCATAACTCAACATTCATAACTCATAACTTTTTAGTAAAAGTCTACGTGACAATTTGTGTTCTCACTCACAAAAGCATCCACTTCTTCTTTACGAACTTGAGTGTTGTAGCAATAAACACTTGTTAATTTTGACTTTCCACTCAGAGGTGCTATACTTCTGACCATCGAACTTCCCATATTCACGTATTCCAGTTCTGGCAAGTCTTTCAGGGCTTCTACACTTTTTACAGGTGTGCCGGAGATATCCAAAGTTCTCAGCGCTTCCATGTTTTTGATCGGCGCAAGATCCTGCACGTCGGTATAGCCGCAGCTAAGGCTATCAAGCAGAGGCATCGCTTCCAGGCCTTTCAAAGAATTTACTTCTGTAGTATTAAGGTATAAACTTTTCAAACCTGTACAGTTTTTTAAAGGGGAAATATCTTTTACATCCGAACGGCTTACATCAAGAATCTCCAACATCGTCAAGGCTCCCAGTGGTGTGATATCTTCAATTTCAGTATCGCAAATGTATAGGCTTTTCAAACTTATGAGGTTTTCAATACCGTTGAGCGTTTTCAGATCCGTTCTTGCCAGGTACAAATATTCCAGACTGGTCATTTGTCCCAGGTCTTTCAGTCCTTCAATTCTTGTTTCTCCCGAATCGAGTGTAAGCAATGCGCTCATATTGGCAATCGGACTCAGATCGGTGATCTTGGTATTCATGATATAGAGCGTTTGCATACTCGTCATATTGCGGAGCGGTTCGATCGAATTGATGCGTGTGCTGGCACAGCTCAAGTAAACCAGGCTGGTAAGACCTTTTAGTGCATCAAGCGATTTTATTTTTAGATAGCTCACATCAAGATTTTCCAGCAAGATCATGCCCGACAGCGGCGACAGGTCTTTAATTCTTGTCTGGCTGATGTAAAGACTTTTCATTCCAACAAGGTTGCGCAATGGCTCCAGGCTGGAGATGGTAGTATTGCTGATATTCAGGTATTCCAGGTTGCGAAGATTGCGGAGAGGTTCTAAAGAATTGATATTGGTAGAGCTAAGGTAGAGCGACTGTAATTCGGTAAGATGTGAAATATAGTCAAGACGGTCGATCCGGATGGAAGATACGTCCAGGGATTTCAATCCTCTTAGCATAAGCAGTGGCTTCAGGTCAGTGATATCCCTTACCTGATCGCTGTCTACATAGAGGTAAAGCGTTTCAGCTTTGATAATATCTTCCAGCTCTTCATCGCTTGGATCATGTTCAATGGTAATTGAATTTTTCAAAGCTTTGCGCCAACCTTCATTGATCGACTTCCACCAGTCGCGCGCGTTGTCTTGTCGCTGTATATTGCTTGTAGATTGATTATCATTCACGCCGGAAGGCCTTCCTTCTTGATGTTCCATATACTAGTTTTCCAACTTTTTTTGATTCTTCAAAGGTTAAAATTAAGGAATATTTTGGTGCAAATTCTTTAAACGCGACTTTCATTTTTGTCAAAAAACCTGTCACGAAAAACTCTTTCCTTTTATCAGCGGGTAGGTATTATTTAAAAAATTATATTTTAACTGTTTAAAACTAAGCAAAAAAAGGTTTTTATTTAAGAAATATTATAAGATATTTGTACGACACCTATAATCCTGTTTTTACCTAAAAAACAATTATGTTAGACGAATTCGGAAAAAAACAATCTTCCCCTTTGTGGTTTTCGATTCTATTCGATTTTCACAAAACCAAAACCCTCAAAAAACTTTCTTATAGTGTAATTGCCGTAGGCGCCTACACCCTGGCGATCGAGATCCTTGAAGACAAAGTATTTCATATTGACTTCAAAGCACCTTCGATCGTATTCTCTATTTTGGGCATTGTATTGGGTCTTCTACTGGTATTCAGAACCAACACTGCTTACGATAGATGGTGGGAAGGAAGAAAGCTACTCAGCAGCTTGGGGTCCAATGCTAAAAATTTTGCTATCAAGATCAATTCTTACTTGCCGGCTAGTGATGTAGCCAACAAAGTATATTTTGCCAAAATGATCAGCAACCATGCTTTTGCTATGAAAGAAAACCTTCGTGGCGAAGTACAGTTTGAAGAGCTGGATGAGGTAACACCCGGTTACAACGATCTTCTAAAATCCGTTTACCATGTACCAAACCAGATCGTGGCTTCTATGACGGAAAGAATTGTAGCTTTATACAAAGAAGGAAAGATCACTGACCCTCAATTGCTGGAACTTTCCAAACATATGGATGCCGCAGTAGAGATCGTAGCGAGCTGTGAGCGTATCCGTACTACACCGGTTCCTTTCTCTTATAGTATTCACCTTAAGAAATTCATTTTCTTCTTCACCGTAATTCTACCGTTCGGATTCATCCACGACCTTGGTTACTGGTGCTTTATTATTGTAATGATCATTTTCTATGCACTTGTAGGTCTGGAAGCCATCGGTGAAGAAATCGAAGATCCTTTCGGTCAAGACGAAAACGACTTGCCGATCGATGCGATCTGTCGCTCTCTGAAGAAAAGTGTCAATGCAATTCTAAAAGTTCAATAAAAATCTTATCACGAAAAAACTGGTATTTTATGCTGAATATCAAACATACAAGTCTGGCTGGAATCGGAATGATGGTATTATCTGTATTCGTCCTCTCCTCCTGCTCTCTTGACCCAATCGATAAAACTTATTCCAAACATACTTCTGACGACGATTTCAGAAGAATCATGGAGATCAGCCGCGTCGACTCTGCCGATAAGGTACTGCTGGCAGAATACATGGTGCACCACCAATTGGTAGGACCTCATGTATTAGAACTTCATGATACTTATGCTGATATTCTGGATAAAGCGAAAAAAGAAAAAGAGGAATACGAGAAAGAGAAAAGAAAGAAAGGAAAAGTAAACGAGATCGATATTGCCCGCTCGCATGAAATTGAGAAGATTAAAAATCTGAAAAAAGTATTGTTTGTGGATTTTGTCAGAGAAGAGAACATCTCTTCTTTGGATGAAGAAAATGAAATTCCTAAAAAAGGGAAAAAAGCTGCGCCTCCTGTCAATAAAAACCTGATCAGTTTTGACGTCATGTTTAAGAACATCAGCGAAAAAGATACGATCCGCGCTTTTACAGGTGACCTGAATTTCTACGATACTTTCCATGCAGAGATCAAAAAAATAAGATACACGTCTTTCAAAAAAATTCCGGTAGGCGAATCCGTTGTTCAAAGATTTACACTTAATCTTGATGAAATAAACAACGATAACAATCTATACAGTGGCCTGAAGAAAGAAGACATTAAAGTAGAATGGCTCCCTGAAAGATTGATCTACGTAGACGATACAGTGATCGAATAATCTGTATATACTGAAAATAATAAAGCGAAAGAGCCTGATACAATTATCAGGCTCTTTCGCTTTTAAAATTAAATCGTCATTGCGAAGAGTGTCCGCCAACCGGCGGACGCGACGAAGCAATCTGTTAGTTACGCAGCCTTGTCAATTTGAAGCTGATATTTTTTAACATAAAAAGGGCCGGGTAATTGTTACCCGGCCCTTTTTATATTCATGATTATTTTAGCTGAGCCATAAAAATAATAAATTTCAATACTCAATACTCTTGCTCACTACTGCCCTTCTACCAGTCTTCTTTATTTTCCGGCTTACCGGTAGTCATAAACTTTTTAAGATCAGTGATCACATCGTTTACATTTTTGTTTACCTGTGTCACCGTTTCATTTTTGTTTTGACCACTCATCTTTGCTATTGCGGCTTCCAGACTTTGTGCTGTTTTCTCGCCAAGCTTTACATTGTAGATCTTGAAATCTGTAATGGTAAAACGATACTTCCCTTCTTTCTGTCCGATAAGGATCGAATAAGATACGTTGTTTTGAGATTTGTATTTGAAATCGTAAGTAAGTTGTATTTCAAAAGAACCGTCTTTACCTACCTTATAATTTGCCTTATCATCGGGTGAATATTTATCTGTTTTATAAAAATTGGCGATCCAGTCCTTGGTACGCTGGTAAAGATCGTCGCGGCTTACACTGTCGAGCGTTACTGTTTCCTGGTAAGTAATTTTTTTAGTCTCTGTATCAACAGGAAGCCCTTGGGCTGATACATTGCTCCACCCAGTAAAGAGCAGAATTATGACGAATGCAATTTTTTTCATACGGTATTTGTTTAGTGTTATAACCTTTGGTACGAAAATAATGCCATATTTGTTAATTATCAATACTGATTAGTAGATAACAGTACGAGCGTACAAGCCTCCAGCGGTTCTATGTTATTCTTTTCCAGCAAGTCCATCAATTCATCGTTTTCTGTTCCCGGATTAAAGATAACACGCTTAGGTTTGAGCTTCAGCAGGTAATTGTAGATAGACGCCTGATTTTGCGGTCCAACGTATAAGGTAACCGTGTCCACTCCTTCTATCAATGGTTGTCCATTATCAATCGTTTTCCCGGCCACTTCTCCTTTTTTCAGTCCTACGGGAATGATCTCATGACCATGTTTCACCAGCATATTCGCTGCGCGGTAAGCATACCTACTGGGATCTGGAGTAGCTCCTATTATTACAGTTTTCTTATTCATGATCATAAAACCAAACGATAAAATAATTAGTTCGTCCGATTACTTTCCATATTTTTCTGCCCATTTTTCCGCGCATCGCTCTCCGTCCATTGCTGCAGATACGATCCCACCGGCATAGCCTGCTCCTTCTCCGCATGGATACAGACGTTTTAGCTGCACATGTTCAAAGGTCTCACGGTCCCGCGGTACTAGTACAGGTGAGGACGTTCTGCTTTCTACTCCTATGATCTGTGCTTCGTTGGTGAGATAGCCTTTCATTTTTTTACCAAACAATTTGAATGCTTGTCGCAACCGTTCTGCTATAAAATCAGGCAACACTTCGTCCATGCTTACCGAGGCGAGTCCTGGCTGGTAAGAAGTTTTTAAAAGAGAAGAAGAAATTTTTCTGTTTACGAAATCATTCATACGTTGTGCCGGTGCTACTTGTGTTTTACCACCGGCAAGCCATGCTTTGTGCTCAATCTCTTTTTGAAATTGTAGCGCTGAAAACGCTTTGTATGCCTCATATTGCTTCAGGTCTTCTATTTCTACAGCCACTACCATTCCTGAGTTAGCAAATTCTGAATCGCGGCGGGAAGGTGACATTCCGTTGACCACCACTTCTTCCTGTGAGGTGGCTGCAGGCACAATAAATCCGCCGGGACACATGCAAAAAGAAAATACACCACGCTGTACACCTTTAAAGATCGTCTGCTCTACCAACGAATAAGAAGCCGCCGGAAGATACAATCCACGGTCGGTTTCGCAATGGTATTGTGTCTGATCGATGAATGATTGCTGATGTTCAATCCGCACGCCGAGCGCAAATGGCTTAGCTTCTATGTGTACTTGGTTTTTATGCAGAATCTCAAAAATATCCCTCGCCGAATGTCCTGTAGCCAGGATCACTCCTTTGCCTTCGATCTTATCGCCTTGTGCAGTGACGATGCCAATGATCTCATTATTTTTTATAACAAAATCTGACACCTTAGTATCAAAATGTACTTCTCCTCCTGCATGCAGAATACTTTCGCGCAGTTCCGCCACCAGCGGTGGCAGCTTGTTGGTACCAATATGTGGATGCGCCTCTACAAGTATCTCTTCCGTAGCGCCGTGCGCTACCAATATTTCCAGTACGCGTTTTATATCACCTCTCTTTTTGGAACGTGTATAAAGTTTTCCATCCGAATAGGTACCTGCTCCTCCTTCTCCGAAACAATAATTGGATTCAGGGTTTACAATATTATTTTTATTGATCGCCGCCAGGTCTCTTCGCCGCGTGCGTACGTCTTTTCCACGCTCCAATACAATTGGCTTATAACCCAACTCGATCAATCGCAGCGCTGCAAAAAGCCCGGCCGGGCCTGCACCGATGATCAATACAGGAATGGCATTGCTTACATTCTGATAGTCGCGTTTGTAAGTGATCGATGGCATAGGTTCATCAATGTATACTTCCAGCGATAGATTGATCTTCGGCTGGCGTGAACGCGCATCGATCGAGCGGCGACGAATTTTAACGTGTAATTGTTTGGGAGCATTAATTTGAAGAAACCTCAAGACTGCCTGATCAAGTAGCCTGGGCACTGCAGCAGTCTCAGGCGAGACCACCATTTCAATTGATTTTATCATACTGTAAGGTTTTTATCCTTAAATTTTCTTTTGTGAAAACTCACATCAGGTCAGCAAGAAGAAGGTAGTATTATTTCTTTCCTCCCTTGCTCTTAAATATATATCCCACATTTACGCCAAACCTAAATGGTATTGAGTAAAAATGACTATTCACTCCGTGAAAATATTTTCCGTTGTATTCGTTGTGATCCTCCCAGGTATTATTTGTGACTCTATATCCAATTCCTATTCCCAGAAAGATATCCATTGTAAATCCTTCCTTCCGGGAGTCACGAATAACACGGTCTCCCACCAATACGGAGTATTCCATCTTGGATTGTTTTTTCATCAGTGTGATCGGATCTTTTGACAAACTTGTATCAATAAATTTATTGGAATAATTCATCTTTGTATACCGCAATTCATGCGCAAAATATAGCATTCCTTTATCACGGTCGGGCTGATAGAATTTTTGTCTTATAGACAAAGAAACACCTTGGTGATCCATTGAATTGAGTGCATGATCGGTGGATAAAAATGGAGAGCGATATAAAGTAACGTTTAGTTCGTACCCCAATCGTTCCTGGAAATAATATTCCACGCTCAACGGAATGCTATTCGCTAATATTCCCAAAGGACCTATACTGGTGATGATTCCCTGAAATTCGTTGAGCTTAGGAGTAAAGTACCGCGATCTTTTTTTCCTTGCCACAAAGTTAGGTTTGATATAAGGGCCGAGCGAATCTTTCTTCATAGGATCTATACCTGTAGTATCTACAAGGCGCATAATTGGCACATCATTTTCGTAATAGGTTTTATAATAGCCGGCAAGCTGTCCGCTGTCTTTGTAGAGTTTCCAGATACCATCTTTGTTGCCGTTGTTGAGCATGCCTTCCATTTTCAGTGTGCCATCCTGGTAGTAGCCGGTGTATTTTCCTACGCCGTTGTTAAAATGACAAGTACCTTCCAGTGCGCCTGATTCATAGTAATATTTCCAAAGCCCATCGTTCTTATCATTTTTTACAAAGCCTTCTGTTTTTATTTTACCACTTTCATAAAATTCTTTGTAGGGTCCATTACCATTTTCAAAATTGCCTTCCCCTTTGAAATTTCCATTGCTATAATAGAGTTTCCAGTAGCCTTCTTTCTGACCTTCTTTTTGCTCACCTTCAGAACTTAAATTACCATTCTCGTAATAGTGTTTCCATTTCCCATTTTGCATTCCCTTGATATAGTTTCCTTCACTGGCAAGAGCGCCGTTGGGATGATAATATTTCCAGTAGCCTTCTTTCTGACCTTCTTTTTCTAAGCCTTCTGCTTTTAGTTTTCCGTCTTCATAATAGTATTTCCAGATGCCATCACTCTTACCATTTACGATATCACCCTGGCTTTTTATATTTCCATTGCTATACATTTCAGTATAGCGTCCTTTGTCATTCTCGTAGATTGCTTGCGCTTTAATGGTTCCATCTTCATTAAAATATTTCCAGATGCCATTCTTTTTATTTTTATGATAGACACCCGTATTTTTCAGATTTCCATTTTCGAAATAATATTTCCACTCTCCTTCTTTTACTTCTTTATAGATCTCGCCTTCCATATTGAGCAAACCATTTTCATAATAGTATTTCCAATAACCGTTGTGCTCATTGTCCTTGAAAGGGCCTTCCATTTTTAGCCCTCCGCTTTCGTAATAATATTTCCACTTACCGTTGGCTTTATTATTTTTAAAAATACCGGTGGATTTTAATTTCCCATTTTGGAAATAAGAAGAGTAAAGACTATCAAGGATCGTAGTATTTTTTTTCAATACCATGAATCGTTCTTTGATGATCTCTTTTTTAGTATCGTAATAGGATTCCACTCTCATATGCTGTTGAGCCAGCAGGGAGTGGCGGCAAATGATTAAAAATAAAATTAATATGGTTAGTTTGGTGGATTTCAAATAAGCGGCGGTTAGATTATTTTTTCTGTAACACCTCGGTCTCCACCCAGCTCTTACCCCAATCGTCCGTTTCCTGTGTACTGTATAAAGAAGGGAAGAAAATCCTTTTTTGAAATCTAGGTGGTAAATATTTCTGCCAGTTGGTCCCCCCGGTAGAAGAATGATCTTCATTCGGCTTGTGTAAATACCTTACTGCATATTTATAGTGTGCCAATGGCCAGTTTATATTTACATATGTATCAAAACGTTTCATGGCTAAAATTATTTTAGGATCGTTGAGCGCCTCCAGTGGAAGCCGCTTGTAGATCGCATAAAGATTTTTGGTCTTGTTCTCGTTGGCAAGCCTGAGCAAGCGGCGGGAATATTTCCCTTCAAACTGGCGAAGTGTGAGAGATTTTTTACCAGTAGCGGTATCAATCGCTCCTTTCTTCCAGTAAATATCTTCAAACATTTCTTCGATCGTAGTATAATCATCGTAGTGATCCCTGACTTCTTTATCTACCAAATTTATGAAATCAGTAGCCGCAATTTCGATCATTCTGTATTGTACCGATTGAAAGCCACTTGCAGGAGTAAGCGCGGCGCGAAACTTCACAAATTGATCCTGATCCATTCCCACGGCAATAATATCAAAGGATTCAATGAGCTGTCCCAAAAACCAATTGATCCTGAAGATCTTTTTGTAAAAATATTCTCCTTCTATATTTTCTTTTTCTCTCAGCTGCATTAATTCATGCAGGATAAGTTTGAAATATAATTCTGTGATCTGATGATAGGTAATAAAGATCAATTCATCAGGAAAGGCAGTGCGTGGAGTTTGAAGAGTAAGAAGCGTGTCCAGGTGAATGTATTCCCAATAATCAATATACTTCGAATGAAACAATCCATCCAGATGAGTATTGATACTCTGTCCGTCGCTTTCAAATTTTTGTTTTAGCAGGTCTAGTTTGGCAGAAATTTCATCAGAAGGATTTTGGGAATTTTGCATCGTTATTACCTGATTTACGTTATATTACTGTAAATTTGAGTATTTAATTATTTAAAACAAATAGCTAGGAGGATAAGTAAACAGAAAGAGAAAAGAAAATGATTATCATCGTTTAATCTTATTCCTTATGAATACTTCGTCTCTTCAATAAAATATGGATAGATTTGAAGCACCGGATTTTTATCAGATCGACGATCTGCTTACCGACGAGCAAAAACTGATACGCAGCTCTATTCGTGAGTTTGTAAAAAAAGAGATCAGCCCTATCATTGAAGATTATGCACAAAAAGCATCATTTCCAAAACACCTGGTAAAGAAATTCGGCGAGATGGGTCTCTTCGGCCCCACCATTCCTACCGAATATGGTGGCGGAGGATTAGATTATATTTCCTACGGACTTATGATGCAAGAAATCGAACGTGGCGATTCTGGTATGCGCTCCTGCGTATCTGTTCAAGGCTCGCTGGTGATGCATCCGATCAATCGCTTTGGTAGTAAGGAGCAGAAGAAAAAATATTTGCCCAAACTTGCTTCCGGAGAAATGCTTGGCTGCTTTGGTCTTACTGAGCCTGACCACGGCTCTAATCCGGGAGGAATGCTCACCAATTATAAAGACATGGGCGATCATTATCTTCTGAATGGTGCGAAAATGTGGATCACGAATGCTCCTTTGGCGGACATTGCAATTGTATGGGCCAAGAACGAAACAGGCCGCATTCATGGATTGATTGTGGAAAGGGGAATGGAGGGGTTTACCACTCCTGAGATCCATAATAAATGGTCTCTGCGCGCAAGTATTACAGGGGAACTGGTTTTTGACAATGTGAAAGTGCCTAAAGAGAATCTGCTACCGGGCATTGATGGATTGAAAGGCCCTATGTCCTGCCTCGACAGCGCCCGCTTTGGTATTTCCTGGGGAGCCATCGGTGCCGCAATGGATTGCTATGATTCTGCACGCCGCTACGCCATGGAGAGAATTCAGTTTGACAAGCCCATTGCCGCTTTTCAGTTAACACAAAAAAAACTGGCCGAGATGTTGACTGAAATCACGAAAGCACAATTGCTTGCATGGAAATTAGGAATGATGAAAAACCAAGGAAGAGCAAGCACGGCACAGATTTCTATGGCTAAACGAAATAACGTGCAAATGGCCCTCGAAATAGCTCGTGAGGCAAGGCAAATCCATGGAGGAATGGGCATTACGGGGGAATACCCCATCATGCGTCATATGATGAACCTTGAATCTGTTATAACCTATGAAGGTACACATGATATTCATTTGTTGATTCTGGGTCATGATATTACAGGAATTTCAGCTTTTAAATAAGATGAAAATTGAAGTTTGAGAATTTCTTATCAAATTTTTGATATAAGTAAAAAACTAATTAACAATATATTACCCCAGCATTGGAGAATTTTAGACCCTTTATTCTTTCTCTATAAATACGATTGGCATAATCTTTGGCAATCCTGGATACGTAACCAATAAATTAAACCATATTATGATGAAAGTAAATCTATTTGCATTAGGCCTGGTGGCTTTAATACAACTCCCTTCCTTTGCACAGGATCAGAAAGTGAACCCTAAGCATATTAATTATTTCACTAGTCCTTCTGTGGAAACTAAAGAAGTTAAAATAGAAACTCAAGATGCTGTCGCAATGATGGAGTTTGTCAAATTCAAGATGAAGATCACTAATAATACGAACGATTACATTCTTTATAAACCAAAAGAAAGTAAATTTAAATTAGCCAATACTGATTTTAGTCCTGAAGATAAAAAAACAATCTTCATTCAACCCTTAGACAGAGAAAGCAAAGTGATCGACATGAAAGCTCCTGCTAAAAATGCACACGTAGATGCTTTTAAATATGAAGTAAATGGTTTGTATCGAATTCCTGTAGATGCTCCGGTCACAGAAGCTCCCAACTTTAAGCTTCCGGCTTCTACTAACGATTTCACTGCCGGAAACTTCAAAGTAGAACTAGTGAACCTGAAGAAAGAAACAGGAGAAACCGCAGCCAAATTCAAAGTAACCTATATAGGTGATGGCGTAGGTCTTGTAGAACCTAAAAAGATTTCTGCTTATGGTAAGAACCATAAGAATTCCAATGAACTTACAGTAGCCAACGATAAAAAATCAGGCGGTATCATTCTTTACAAAGGAGAGTCTGAAACATTCACAGCAACATTTCATATGGAAGGAAAAATGGTAGACATGCAGCTTGCGAATATGGAAATTATCTGGAAGGATACTTTCAAAGAGTCGAAGATCATTAAGCTAGATGGTACCTCTCTAGACTTTACCGTTGATCCGGGCTTGACAGCAGGTAAAAATAAATAAGTTAATTTTTCTCTCAATCAGCGTAAAGGCATGGAAGTGATTCCATGCCTTTTGTTTTTTAGTACTGCTTATATGCTCGTATTTATTTCTATTTATTTTTCACCAATTTAATTTTCATTCGTTCTTCATTTTCTGAAACAACTTCTAAAAGATAAAGTCCCTGAGGGAGATCGGATACATCCATATGAATAGAACTTCGTGAGCCATTGATTTCTTTTATAGATATTCCATTGGCAGAATATAGAATAATTTTTTTACTGGTATTATCAGTAAAGTCGATATTTAAATCCGATTCAAGAGGATTAGGAAAAACAGAAAAGCTGTTGTTATTATAAGAATAATAAATACCATTTATAACTGTTCCTTCTGTTACCAGGTAGCTTTTTGAATAATCTGAAATAACCGGCATCCCAAGTACCTGCATGGTTTCATTGGTAATGATTGGATCATTATAATCGAAGTAAATGTATGCCTTATTTCGAATGCTGCTGCCAAAAGATTTTGTTGTGTCTGCAAAAATGGTATACTCAATGAAACCCTGACTTTCAAGATTATTGGTGGTACTGTCTGTTAAAAGAATATTCTTAAATTCAAAGGTAGCAACTGGTTGAGGATGGCCAGAAATAGCCCAGCTCACAGGATGACTGGAGTTTCCTATACTAAATCTTGTCACATCAAGATCCATGTCGAGTGTATCAACAATTTTCACATAGAATGCTGTATCTGTTCCGGTATTTTGAAAATGAATAGTATACTTTAATGGAGCGGAAGGATCTACATAATGATTAGAAGTAACGCCTGTTGGAGATACTTCCTTTTCATTTGGGTCGAGACTTGCAACGATTGGCAAACATATAAATTCTTCTTCCGCGTCCAGATCATCTTGAGTTACGGTATTTACCAATCCTTTTAAGGCATCTGCAAGACTTTGAGTACTGCCTATACAACCTTCTACCGTTGCCCTTGGTCTGCTGGAGCCGGGATGTTTAGGACGTTGGTCTGCTTCCAGTCTTATAGTGCTACCATTTGCAGGAATAGAAACAGGTAAAACTGCGCCAATTGCAAGTTTAAATTTTCCTGAAAAAATAAGCGTATCATTTTGATAAATCCTACAAGTAGAGCTATCCGCCATATTGCCGCTTCCAGCATTTTGAATTGTAAAATATGCTATCCCATTAGTACATTTGCCTACAACTTTAATACTTGATTTATCCCAAGCTGCATCCGGTGTCACACAATTTAATTTTGGAGTTATACTTGCGGAGATACATTGAGCCAATCCTACAATTCCCTGATTGCCACAAACGACAGAATCAATGAGTGTGATGCCCCCTGTCTGTCCTGCGCCTAATAATGGTATTTGATAAATCAATAGTGAATCATTTTTACTATTCCAGCCAGGTACAGAAGACAAAGCTCTCAAATATTCAGGTAGCACCACTTTTATTTCCGCATTAGCGACATCAACAGAGCCTATGTTTGAATAAGAAATCAGAATAGTATTTCTTCCACATCGCCTCAATCTTGGTACTGTCATTTTAAGCTCGAGCAGACTACAACTTTTCTTTCTGTCAAAGAAATTCTTATTGGTATAATTATTATTAGAGCCGGAAGTATTAACTGTTATTATATCTGAAGGGCACACAGATTCCAGTATAAAATTTTCATCTGCAGTGCGGATTTGTTGTACAGTATTAGTGACATTTCCTGTATCAACTTTAAAAGAGTATGCACCGGAATTATCTGTAGTTGTATAATATGGGCCAGGAGTAAGACGAATTATCCTTTGATAATTTTTCTGCTCTGTCGATTGATAGACACAATCTTTATTTTGATCATTTATTGAGGCTCCTGAAATGGTGTTGTAATAAGGAATTGCATAACGGATTTTTGCCAAACTATTAAATCTCATACCAAAAAAGGTGTAGGCATATCCTCCTACAACTAACTCTCCATCTGGTGTAGGTATAAAATCAAATATAGTTGTGTTAAAAACCTGATCAGTTGGTTGAAAATAACTAGGATCAATTGCTCCGTTTGGCAGAAATCTTATAAGTCTTGAGTCATTAAAAAATCCGGAAGCAAGAATTTTTCCATCGGGCATTGGAAGTATCTTAGTGATTCCATAAAGAAAAGTTGGCACGGTAAAACTTCCATCAATTGTTCCATCAGGAAAAAGGCGAGCCATTGAAAGTCTTGATTGACCATTAACTGTAAAAAATGCTCCACCAATAAGAATTTTTCCATCTGATTGAATGGCCCCAGAAAATAATTCACCCGAAAAGGTAGGGATATTGAATGTATTGTCAGTGCTTCCGTCTGCATTTAAACGCATAGCCCCAGTTGTAGTAACGCCGTTGAAAGAAGTAAAGGTGCCAATACAAATAATTTTTCCATCTGGTTGGAGTAATACTTTTTTAATGAGCCCATCACTTCCTAACCCGACGTTAAAAGAACTATTTATCGTACCATTTTTATTAAGCTTTGTAATTCCAGGAGCAGGGCTCCCATTGTAGTGAGCAAATTTTCCTGCAACAATTATTTCTCCTGTTGGAGTGATCTGCATATCATATACAGCAGAGTCAAAACCAGTTCCTGTAGCAAAAGCAAGGTCACGGCTTCCATTTGCATTAAGACGTACAATGCTATTGGCTAATGTACCATTGAAATTTTTAAATCCACCTCCGAGAAGTACTTGTCCGTTACTCTGAAGTCTGATACATTCTACAACAGTGTCGGCTCCTGTACCTACATCAAATGCAGGATCAGGTGTTCCATAATTATCTACACGTTGTATTCCTCTTTCATAAGAGCCGCTGTAAGAACGGATATATCCACCTACCAATATTTTCCCATCGGTCTGTAAGGCCAGACTTTTTATATATCCATCTATGCCTCCTGAACGATTGAAACTATTATCGACTACTCCAGAAGAAGAAAATTTAGCGATTCCAATGTAGTTATACCCCTCAAAATTCATAGGGCCGCCACAAACGATAAAGCTGTTATCCGGGAAGAGATAAAAGTCTCTCCCTCCACCATAATTGTTTGCGTTGGTAGGCATAAAACCAGTATCAAGTGTTCCATCTGTATTTAGCCTTCCAAACTGAGGAAGAGAGGTTGAGTTAAACTTGGTAAATGATCCGCCTATTAATAATTTACCATCGGGTAACAACTTAATTTTACGACAGATATCGTTTAATCCGAGATAGTTAAAGCTGTTATCTACAGTTCCATCTGCATTGTACTTATAAATAGAATAGGTGTCCGAAGTAGTATTGGGACGAATATATCCTCCTATCACTATTTTTCCATCAGGAAGCACTGTTGGAGTGTATACATAGGTATTAAATCCTAAATTCGTTACAAAAGCGTTATCAACCGAACCATCCTTATTTAACCGAACAAGTCCGTTTCGGGTTATCCCGTTGAATGTGTCAAAACATCCTGCCACTATAATTTTACCATCTGCGCAAGTATCCACTCCAAATACACTTCCTCCAAATGCTGCCATTCCTGCTGCTGCAGTTCCAAAATTTATAGTATTATCAATTGAGCCGTCATTGTTTAGTCTCACTATTCCATTGTGTACTTCTCCATTAAATGATGAAAAATAGCCGCAGACAAACACTTTTCCATCGTTTTGTAACTTAATAGAGTAAATAACATTATTAGCTCCTATTCCAGGGTTGAAAGTATTATCTAATGCGCCGTTTGCATCGATACGCATTATGTTAGTATAGGTCATTCCATTCGTGAAAGTAAATGATCCCGCTATTATAAGTTTTCCATCAGGCTGTTCGGCAATGTCGTAAATGGTAGCATTGCTATTGCCGGCTAAGTCTAATTTATTAAAACTATTATCTAAACTTCCATCTGCGAAGATCCTACAAATGCCAATTACTTTTATTTTGCCATAATAAGAAAAGTCCCCTCCAAGAATAAATTTTCCTCCTTGCGGTATAATTTTATTAACACCACTGTTTAAGGTTGCCATAGTATTAAAATCAGAATTAATAAGGACGCTTCTGTCCTGGGCAAATAAACTTGTAGTGAGCAGACATAGAAATGAAAGAAAAATATTTTTCATGGTAGTTGAGAGCTGTATTTGTTGATCTAATATACAAAAAAATGACAATGGGGTTTAGTATGTGATTGAAATAGGGTTCAAAAAAAAAGACCCGACTTAAGTTAATAAGAGGGGTCTTATAAGAGGCTGGCAGCAACCTACTCTTCCGCGTGTTATCGCAGTACCATCGGCGCAACCGGGCTTAACTTCTCTGTT